>OGZV01000034.1_pt1 | contig 127673 bp, 115 predicted proteins | sample 1576861 | NCBI WGS metagenome assembly OGZV01 (sample SAMEA3541501, study PRJEB24748) | human gut metagenome | biome: human gut; feature: human-associated habitat; material: faeces | place: China | collected 2012
GGAATTGTAATTGATGGTGAAGGTTCAAAGGTTATTTGCAAAGACTAATTTGAAAATTCCCATTTATCAAGCCCTTTGAGAGAGGAGAAATCTTTTCTCAAAGGGCTTTTTCTATTTTTACGGATATTCGCAAACTACAAGAAAAAGCCGAAACCTCATATACTTTAATCACAGAGGAAGTGGAGGTTTTGATATGAGTAATAGCTTATCGGCGGTACACCCCGAATTGGTTGCCGAGTGGTCGGATAAGAACTTTCCGTTGACACCGGACAGTGTTACTTTCGGCTCAAATAAGAAAGTATGGTGGAAAGGTGCTTGCGGTATTATGAACAATGATTTCTTTGTCCTTATTGCTGCAATTGCAATATTTGACATACTTCCTGTTGCCGGCTCGGGCGGTATTTTAATACCGTGGGCGTTGTTCTCACTCGTTTACGGAAATAATAGGCAGGCTGTCGGCTTGATTGTTATATATGTGTTATCACGGTAATTCGTCAGTATATCAAGCCTAAGATTGTGGGTTCATCGCTTGGAGTTAATCCTATCGTTACTCTTATGGGAATTTATTTCGGTCTTAAATTCTTCGGTTTCCTCGGAATGTTCCTTGTTCCGCTTTGCGTAATGACACTTAAAGCGTTTAACGATGCAGGCAGAATTAATATTTGGAAAACCTCTCCCGAAAATAAAATAGATGTTCCAAAAGCATAAAAAAAATGCAAAAGCCCTATCGGTACGCTTTGCTCAGCGTGTCCGGTAGGGCTTTGAATTATGCCGTTATTATTTGTTGCTGTTTGCGATAGCCTGTTCAATGAGACTGTTGAGTGCCTTTGACTGCTCAGCACTTGTGATTGCGCCAACGATTGGCTGACCTACAATGTTGCCGTTTCTGTCGACTACATAGGTTGTAGGGAATGAATAAAGGCCGGATGTGAATTTACCTGCGTCGCTGTTTGATTCAAACCAAATGTTCTTGTAGGTGATACCCTTTTGTGAAAGAATATCCTTTGCTTCGGAAATTGCTGTTTTGTCGCCGTCAAGAGTAAAAGAATTTACGCCGACAACTGCACCGCCTTTTGAAGCAAGTTCTTTGTTGAGTACCTCTAATTCGCCAAGTTCACCGACACAAGGCTTGCAGGTTGTAAACCAGAAGTTCACAACTGTTACGCTGTTGGATGAGAAAAGGTCGTTGCTGTTTACATCGTTGCCGTCTAAGTCCTTGCCCTGAAAGGTTGGAAACTTTGTAAGCTCGCTCTCGTTTGAAATTTTGTCTGCACTGTCTGCCTGAATACTTTCACCCGAACTTGGCTTGCTTCCGCAATCCGGATACTTTTGCTCGAGAATTGTAAGCTTTCCTTCGATTTCTTTAACCTGCTCTGCACCTTCTTTGAGAGTTTTCAGCTCATCTGATGAAAATTGGTCCTTTGCACCCTCGATTGTGTTAAGCAGAAAATCACCGTAATTAGTGCCGTCTTCAATCATCGCTGTGTCCTTGTTTACCGACATAAACACCTTTTCCCAAAGACTTGAATTGCTTGTAAGAATATCGTTTTCCTTTTGCATGAGTTTTTGGTAGAGGTCTGCCGCTTCCTCTGCATTGCGCGACTCAACCGACATCAGAGTTGCAATGTCCGTGTCTGCGTTTGATGACTGGCTGTCATTGTTGTTCTTTTTTGCCGAACATGATGCAAGGCTGAGTGTCAGCACTGCCACAAGCAGTACGGCTAAGATTTTTGTTATTGATTTTTTCATAATCATTCCTCCGTTTTTTTGTTAATTGATTTTTCTTTGTTTATTGATTTGTTCACTTTTGCATTGTCACAAAGATTTTTTTCTGGCAATCCAAAGCCGTAGCTGAAACTTACAGCCTCGGTCGGACAGGCAGTGATGCACTTGCCACAGCGTATACATTCGGTGTGATTCGGCGTTTTTGTTACATCGACATCCATTTTGCACACCTTTGCACATTTCCCACAGGATACGCATTTGTGCCCGTCAACCTTCATTCCCAAAAGCGACACCTTGTTCATCAGTCCGTAAAATGCACCGAGTGGGCATATCCATTTGCAAAACGGACGGTAAAACAGCACACTCAGAACTACAACGGCGATTAAAATTATCAGCTTTCGTGTAAATAATGCACCCAGAGCTGAGCGTATTCCTTCGTTTACGACTGACAGAGGAATAGCTCCCTCAAGAACTCCTTGCGGACAAATATATTTGCAGAAAAACGGGTCACCCATTCCTACATCATTTACTACAAATGCAGGCAGTATAACCACGCTTAGCAGTAAGATTGCATATTTCAAATAGGTAAGCGGTTTCAGCTTTTTTGTGGACAGCTTTTTTGTCGGTATTTTGTGCAATAAATCCTGAAGCCATCCGAACGGACACAGAAATCCACAAATAAAGCGACCGAGCAGTACGCCGAGCAGAATTAAAAATCCCGTTATATAATAAGAAAATTTGAATTTTGAAGAGCCTACGACCGATTGAAATGATCCTATCGGACAAGCTCCGGATGCCGCAGGACATGAGTAACAGTTTAATCCGGGAACGCATACCGCTTTGCCGTTGCCCTGATATATTCCACCCTTAAAAAAGTTTGGTAGATGCACATTTGTAAGAAGCGTAGCTCCTGCTTGAACCCAACCACGAAATCGGCTGAGTGACTTTGATATGTTTCTTTTCTTTTTGTTCTTATCCAATTCCAATACACTCCAAGCACAGCCTTATCGCCTTACTTAATACGGTCTCTGCTTCGCCTCGCATTGCTCCGTAGCACAGCATAACCGTTCCTGCGATTAGTAAAAAGCCTTGTAATAGAGTCTTTTTTGCTTTGAACAAATTGACCACTCCCTTCGTTTTGTCCAAATTATAGCATAGGGGATATAAAATTTATGTTAAGTAAACGAATTAATTAAATTTATTCTTGCTCAATTAACAAAAAAATTAACAAAAAATTAACAAAAACTTTATGCGTTTGTGTTATAATACCATTATATAATATATTGGCTTGCAGAATTAAACAAGTGTCGGGAGGTTTTTATGCATATTTTAGTTGTTGAGGACGAAGGAACTCTGTGCGATACCATTGTACGCAGTCTCAGACATCTGGCATACAGCGTGGATTATTGCTATGACGGAAAAACGGCTATGGAGATGCTTTGCATAGAACGCTTCGACCTTGTTGTACTTGATTTGAATTTGCCCGATACAGACGGTATGACCGTTCTTAAAGAACTCAGAAAAACCGACAGCGATACTAAGGTGCTTATTTTGTCTGCTCGCTGTGAGGTTGCCGATAAGGTTGAGGGTTTGGACACAGGCGCAAATGATTATCTTACTAAGCCGTTTCATCTTGATGAGCTTGCCGCAAGAATACGCAATCTGACACTCAGACGATTTACTCAAAGCGATGTTGTTTTGACCTGCTCAAAGCTTTCGTTTGATACTAAATCACGCAAAGCGTATGTTTCGTCCGAGCCGTTGTCCCTTACAAGAAAGGAAACGGGCATTCTTGAATATCTTATGCTTAATCAAGGACGACCTATAAGCCAAGAGGAATTTCTCGAGCATGTTTGGGACAGTAGCGTGGACAATTTCAGTAATTCCATAAGAGTGCATATTTCGGCGCTTAGAAAGAAGCTTCGCTCTGCTATGGGATATGACCCTATATATAATCGTATAGGCGTGGGATATGTTATGGAGGAAAAGGAATGAAAAAACTTTCTTTGCAATGGAGAATTACCATGATGACCGTTGCTTTGATAGGCTTGACCTGTGTGCTTATGAACTGCTTAATCGGATATTCGGGTAAGCATCATATGGATTCAATAGGCAACGGAATTTCTGCGTACAGCGAAATCGAAAATGGTGAGCCTGATTCGTTTGACCCGGAAAGTAAGAGTCTTGACCGTGACGAGCTTACCATTATAGTAAACGGCGCACAGCATTCCTTTGGTACAACTAATTGGTATATCACCGTGGCTGTTACTCTGCTCGGTGGTGTGCTGGCTTATTTCGTCAGCGGTCGTGCATTGAAGCCGTTAAAGAGCTTTGCCTCTCAGGTAGAGAATGTTCAGCCCAATAATTTGGCAGATATGAAAATAAGCGAGGATGTTCTTCCCGAATTTAAGCAGTTCAGCAAATCGTTTAATGGTATGCTTGACCGTCTTGATGAGGGCTTTTCTGCCCAACGGCAGTTTACGGGAAATGCTGCACACGAGCTGAGAACTCCACTTGCGCTTATGCAGGCACAAATTGAACTGTTTTCTGTTGAACATTCGGATGTTCAGCCGGATACGGCAGAGTTGCTAAAACTTTTGCAGGAACAGACGGAAAGAATGTCGCAGATGACCAAAACTCTGCTTGAAATGAGCGAGCTTCGCACCGTGCCTTGTAATGATGTGATTGAACTTGCTCCTATGCTTGAAGAAATTTTTACCGATCTTACGCCTCTTGCCGAAAAGAGAGGAATCACTCTCGAATATGACGGAAACGGCACAATGGTTGGAAGCGATACTCTAATTTATCGTATGCTGTTTAACCTGACAGAAAATGCAATACGCTATAATCGTCAGAATGAATGCGTGAGGGCTTCCGTCAGCGAGCAGGACGGACAGATTTTTGTCAGAGTGCGTGATAATGGCAGCGGAATACCTGAGCAGTACAAGGAAAGTATCTTTCAGCCGTTCTTTCGTGTCGATAAATCACGAAGTAGGGAATATGGCGGTGTCGGACTTGGTTTATCGCTTGTTTGGGAAATTGCTTCGCTTCACGGTGGCAGAGTCTTTGCCGAGGAAAGCTCGGAAAACGGAACGGTTATGCTTGTCACCTTGCCTAAAGGCAAAATAAACGAGGATTTACAACGAGAATGTGTGAAGCCGGAGTGAATGTGAAAGTCATTCAGGACGCACTCAGACACAAAGACGTATCTACGACATTGAATATTTACACGGATGTAACAAAGGAATTAAGAAAGTCAGAGTTTGAGGGACTTGAACAACATTTTAATTTGTAAACAATCATATAAATTTTGGAAAGAGAGCGTATGCTGTAATGAATAACAGTATATGCTCTCTTTACTTTATAGTTTGAAAATGGTAATATAATAAAAAATGACGCAAATATTGAAGCTCAAAAAATGGAGAATACTGTTTATTACAAAGGTATTGATGAGCACCCTGAAAACTTGAGATAGCCATACACCATTTACACCAAATTTCACACCAAATCTGATTTTTAGCTTAATGAAACTGATAAGAATGGAGTGAAAAAGCCACATATATGCCTGCTTTCGGGTATTGAATTTGGTAGGATGGTTTTAAGAATGAATTGCTCGATTTCGTCCCGACAATGAAGCCTTTAGACAAATAAAACCAGCAAAAACTCAGTGTTTATGCGAGTTTCGGGATTTGGGACAACCTCACAAATCGACGATTTACATCAAACTTACATCATTTGATGCAGAGATTTGTGCAGAGCCTTAAAAATCGTATAATTTTTAAGATATATGGACAATTCCAATCGGGATTGCCCATTTTTTCAAACATAGAATGATGATTGCACAAAAAACGGATAAAGGTTAAGATGTTCTTGTCGTTATGTTGTTGAAGGAACGGATATAATCGGAGGAACAAGAAATGTATATGCGATTGACACCAAGAGAAAAAGAGATGGCAGATATGTTTGAGCAGATGAGCAAAGAAGAACAGGAAATAATGATTGAGTTTGCAAAAAGATTACGAACGGAAGACCCTGAAAAATTGAAGAAAGAAATAAATCAACGATTAAAAATAGATGATGATATTTAAGTGACGATTCTGTTGCCCTTTGAGAGAGGAGCAATCTTTTCTCAAAGGGCTGTTTTGATTTTACGGTTATTCGCAAACTACAAGATAAAGCCAAAACTTCATATACTCTAAGTACAGAGGAAGTGGAGGTTTTGATATGAGTAATAGTTTATCAGCAGTACATCTAGAACTGATTGCGGAATGGTCAGATAGGCATTTACCACTACCACCGGACAAGATAACTTTCGGCTCAAATAAGAAAGTATGGTGGAAAGGTGCTTGCGGTCACGAGTGGGAAACAAGCGTAAAGGCTCGTTCTAACGGCGAGAAATGCCCGATATGCACCGGTGCAAGAGTAGTCACGGGCATTAACGATTTAAGTGCATTGAAGCCGGAATTAGCTTCGGAGTGGTCAGAGAAAAATGAAATCAAGCCGACAGAGGTATCTATCGGTTCACACAAGAAAATCATATGGCAGTGTAAATTAGGACACGAATGGACTGCCACAGTTAAGGTAGAACAATCAATAAAAAGGAGGTTAAAGTTATGAGAGAACAAAAATATTACTTGGTTTTTGATGAAATTGAAAGAGGTATCATTTTACGAAGTCTGAATGAGTTGCGTAACTGCTTGCTCTCGGAAAGTAGATGCACAGATGTCAGCATTTCCTTGAACTAAAATATAATCACTTGGTTCTTCGCTATATGTAGAACCATCGGGGCAGAGTTTGTCAAGATGTTTTTTGTAACTATTCTAAATCAATTTTATCCGAAAAGAAACCGCCTGCAACCTCGTGTCTGCACATATCCTTAAAGACCATGTATGAAAATGTAAGTTTTGGGTAACAAAAAACACCGTATTGCTACGATGTTTTTGTCTTACCTAAAATATTTGGTTTTGCTTGTTGATAAATTACCAATTTATACCTTTGTTGTTTTGAATCCGTTGGCGAGGGGGTATAATTCCTTTCCCCTTGAGTAAATCTACTGTAATAACCTCCGAATGGCATGAAAAAAGAGTGGCTGTGAAGTCGCTCTTAAAATAAAAATATTGTTTCCGGTATCTTTATATAATCCCTCATGTATTTATCTGCAATAGATAATGTTATTGGGATTTTCATGGCGTTCTGCGTGCGGCGCAGAATCCTCCGTATACCCTATAATAACTGCACAGGAGGGTGTCATATTTTCTGCAATTCCAGCAGTTGCTTTTACCTCCGGCACCATAAATGCCAATGTTCCGGATACGATATAGCAGGAACCAAGACCCAGTTCTGTGGCGGCAAGCAGCATATTTTGCGCCGCACAAGCGCAGTTCGCCGTGTTCATCCCCACCGCCATGGTATCTTCCGTCGTTTCAGCGGAAACCACAATCATAGCAGGTGAGTCATAAATCGGACTGTAATCCGGAACGGAAGCTACCTTTTCGAGGAAAGGATTGCCGGAGTTCTTCATCACCTGCACACCCGTCTCGGAGATCATGCGAAGTATTTCCGGATTCGTAATGACATTCAGCGTAACCTGACCTGCCTTTGCCGCCATATCGCCCGCTTCTGCGACGGCCTTGACCTTGTCCTCCTCAAGTGGCTTTGCCAGATAGGAACGGACGCTCTTTCTCATTTTGATTGCTTCTAATGTGTTCATAATGTACCTCCATAATTTTTAATATTGGGATATATACGGTTATCCTCCGATAATTGGCATCTCCCTCAAATATCTGTCGCTTTCAACCTGTTCAATCATAAACTCTGCTATATCGCTGCGGGAAATGGAAAAGCTGATTTTGTCTTTGCCATATGTTACCTTCACGCTGCCCGTATACTCCTTGTCGGTAGGCATAATGAAGCGCACAAATGTCCAGTCCAGCCCGAACGCAGCAACATCCTCCCCGATGGAAATGATTTCTTTTTTGGAATCCTTAAAGGCAAGTCCTGCAAAAAATCCCGGAAACCATGTTGTCATGGACTTTTGGTCTTTTTCAAAGTGATAGCTTGGCGTACCGTAATCCACAAGCCGTTTGACGCCTGTTTCTTTCATTGCCTTGATCAGCAGCTTATGCCCTGCCAACGCTGCACCGTCCCCATTTACGCCAATACACCACACAACGGCGTCACAGCCGGATATGGCGATTTTCATCCAGGCATAGTCTGTGATTTCTCCTTTTACGACGGTCAGATTCTCCGCCCTTGCCGTCAGCTTTTCCGGGTTGCGAAGATACGCAGTCACTTCGTACCCTTTATTGAGTGCGTGCGTGACAGCGTGCTTGCCAATCCCGCCGCCCGCACCGAAAATAATAATCTTCATTTGAGTGTCCTCCTTGACTTTTTTCAGCATTAATAATATACTATGTTTGAAAAGAAACTGCAAGTACGCAGAAAAAACAAACTTGGTTTGAAAAACCAAACCATGAAATGATAATAGGAGGCACATTATGGCTGACGAAAACCAATCAGCGGTATTCAATTTTGTTGACGACGATACCGAAAGCTGTCCTGTTCGGCGAACGCTTGACCTTTTGCAGGGGAAGTGGAATGTTTATGTTATCTATGAGCTGCAAAAGGCAGATTCCATCCGTTTTGGAGAACTCAAGCGCAAAATCGGAAGCATTACAAACAATATGCTGACCAGCACGCTGAGGGAGTTGGAAGATCAGGGGCTTGTTCATCGGGAACAGTTTAATGAGATACCGCCTCATGTAGAATATTCCCTCACAGAAAGCTGGAAAGCCATGTTCCCAATCTTTATGGCAATGGGAGATTGGGGAAACAAATATCTGCAATAAACGCTCTGAACGGGATTAGCGTTTCACACCTCCGTCCTGTATCTGCTGAATCGTATACAGCCCCTTGCTGATGTTCCTCCCTCAAAATAGACAAACAAAAAGAGTGTCTGTGTCTGCTCTCTCTTTACTTTATGTGATAAAAATGGTAGAATAGCAAAAATGAAATGAAGCGATTATCGAAGTTCGGAAAAACAAATGAAATTATTCCGGTGATACATAATAAGAGCCTGAAAAAATTAAGATAGCCATACACCAATTACACCATTTTTTACACCAAATCTTATTTTTAGTTTAATGAAACTGATAGAAATGGTGTAAAAATGCCTTGTATATGCCCATTTACAAGTAGTGAAATTGGTAAGGTGGTTTTAATGTTAATTTGGACGATTTCGTCCCGACAATGAAGCCTTTAGACAAATAAAAGCAGCAAAAACCCAGTGTTTATGCGGGTTTCGTGATTTGGTACAACCTTAAAAATCGACGATTTACATCAAACTTACATCATTTGATGCAGAGATTTGTGCAGAGCCTTAAAAATTGCATAATTTTTAAGATATATGGGCAGTCCCAATCGGAATTGCCCATTTTCAAAAATGAGAGAAAAACAAATCGATATTTACTGAGGTAATAAGATGAACGAATGGGAAAATAGTTCTCCTAATTTGCGAGAACCATACAAGAATTGTACAAAGAAACATTATCATGATTTTAATAATGGAGAGTTTTCTTTTAATTATCCTTTTAATAACAAAAAAGTTAATTGTAAAGATGTTGTAGATTACTGTAAACAGGAAGCTGATAAGATAAAGCCAAGGGTTTGGTTATTGTTTGCACAAAAAGATGAGAACTTTGAATGTTTGCAAGTTGCTCATAGTAAAAATGATGTTAAAACGGAAGTAAGTGAGGCTATAAGTTATATTTTTGACCATAGTGTTTTTAATGGTGATTGTTCGAATAGCCAGTTTTATGAAAATGTATGCCCGAAACCAAATGATAAAACGAAATATCGCTCTTACCTTTATAGAAAAATAGGTGATGAATATAGTGATTTCATAATTTGCTTCCTTAACGTAAATAAGTATTTAGGAATATACAATGATAATTCCAATAAAAATGATGCGGAAAGAATTGTTGATATTTGCAAAAATCAGTATGCAGAAGCTAAGATTGCATATGAAACATTGGCTTTGTTTTGGCGCAAAGTTTCAAGTGGCATAGATGGACAGACAATATCGTATATTGTTGAACACCCTTTTGATGAAAAGAGCAAGTAGAATAGCTTGTCTTTGATAAATCGGAATTGAACCTTTGAGAAAGGAGAAATCTGAGATGCTGCGTCTTTTTTTGTTTTGTTGAAAAAAGCACAGTCCGTTTTATGGTACACCCAATAATGCATAATGGAATCAAGGATAAGGAATACCTTACCTTGATTAATTTTTATTTATATTAAAGCGGAGGTAGCACTATGAAGAATGATAGTTCTGGTACAGGTTTTGCAATTGTGATGGTATTGAGTTTCTTTTTAATCATTGGATTGATTGTCGATGCGATGGAACCTAAATGTATTAAGATTGGTTGTGATAATCCCAGAGCAGATGGCAGCTGTTATTGTTATTTCCATAAGGGAAGTACCTATGATCACACATATAAATACTCAGGTTCGTCATCAAGTGGCAATAAGAAGAGCACTTTTTCCACAGGTAGTACTCAGAGTACGACAACAACTAATCACAATACATCAGAAAGCAAGAAAACTACTACAAGTTCAGGTGGATTGGATTCATATGATGCAGGATATGATGATATCTATATGGATGGTGATTATGATTATGACAGGTATGATTCAGATGATGACTATGCGTCTGGCGTAGATGATGCTATGGAAGACGCTTGGGAAGAATATGGAGAAGATTGGTAAAGGAGGACACATATTATGGGATTTTTTGATCGAGATGTAAAAAATGGTTTTGATAGAATGTTCGATTGGAACGATGATGGTAAGCTTGATTCTTTTGAGCAGGCTAATCAGTTTGAATTTGAACAGAGAATGCTGGAAGAAGATTCGGTCGATGATGATGAAGATGATGATGACGACGACTTAGATCTGGATTTGGCCGGATTGGACCGTTTTGATTTAGAAATGATGGATGAGGATGAAAGACACGAAGCATTAGAAGATGCCGGGTTGGATCCGGGTGATTATGATTTTGATTAACCCGGAGCAAAGAAAGACTAACTATTAAAAGTCAATAGGTAAAATGCTGACATGCAACCGGTTCTGTTAGTTTTGCAGATAAAATGTGATTAGAAAGTGACCAAAGAAGGTAAATCACATGAATGCAGAATTAACAGAGCTGGTTTTTATTTTGGACAGAAGTGGTTCTATGGGTGGACCGGAAAGCGATACGATTGGCGGTATCGGTTTCGGTATCGACCGTATGTGTATGCTCCTTACCGACTCCCCTGCTATCCGCGACGTCCTTCTGTTCCCGACGATGAAACCATTGGATAAGTAAAAATCAAAACATCATTGTTTATAGAAATATAGGCAATGATGTTTTTTTATTTAAAATATGTCATTTCCAATATTTGCTACCAAGTTTCCGGAATAAGCTACCACTTAGTCGAAAAATATTGACATTCTCAAAAATTTTATATAAAATCCAGTTGTAATCACAGAAATATATTTTCAACTTTTCTATGATTATTACTAAACAAAATGTTATTAAAGATTTAAAATAAATATTTATGTTGATAATCATTATTCATATCATCAGTTTAGTGAGCTTATCACAAAGATTTATTCTAAGGTTTTATATGATATAAGAAAAATTAATTCAATGTAAAATTTATTTATACATTACGATAACATTAAAACAAATATAATACAGATTTTATTTTCAAAATAAAATAAAGAGATACCAATAATCTTAATTCCTTGCCGGACAGCATGAGTTAAAAATAATTGAGTACCTCTTATATATAGATTATATAACAATTTATTTTTGTTTGTCAAGTCATGTATAAGAGCTTTATTTTGTTGCATAAATACTTCAGTGTTATAAAAATGAAAGGAAGTTTTTATTATGAAACTAAGAAAAATTGTTACAATGGGAATGGCAACTCTAATGGCAGTATCAGCAATGAGCTTGAGTGCGTTTGCATGTGAAAATCCTGAAGATGCAATAATCTCTGTTTTAGCTCCTGACGGCGAGAACAGACTTTATCTTTCACAAGAAGATATTGACAACGGAATTACTACGGTGACTGGATACCAAGGTATAGAAGTTACAGTAAATCCTGACAACAAAATTGAAATTTTCAATTCTACTGTAACACCACGCATATTATCCTCTACTTATTTTAAGGGAACAAATATTCCTACATCATCAAAAAGTATTGAAGATGGTTCTTATAGTGGTACATTTTCAGTTCCTGCTAAAAGCCAAAGATTTTCTACATATTTAATGTTAAATCGTTCTAATACAAAAGTACTAATGGAAGTAGAACCTAATACCAACTTTAATAAAAAAGTAGAATTTTCTTTATGTTCTAAAGAAGTTTCAACAAGCCCACTTATTACAATAGAACCTAATGCAAATGACCAAGCAATTTCAGTCAGTGGTATTGCTAAGAATAGTCATTTATATGCTTATATAGATAATAATTTGTCATCAGTCGCAGAAGGTACATTATCATTTATAGGATATTAATATCCTATAATATAGTGTAAATTGAATTGTGAAAACAATGACTCATCACAAGTGTATAAACACTTAGGTTTTTTGAAGAAACTCACAAAAATACTTTACACTACCAGAAAAAAATTGGAGGAAATTAAAATGAAAAAACAGATTTTAACTATTATATCATTAATTCTTACAATCGGAATGATTCTACCAACAGCGAATGCAGAAGAAACAAGCACTTATTCAGACTATGTTGTAGAGGGACAATCGACTTATGCGGATTCATTCGGTCTAATGAAAGGATATGATGACGGAACATTCAAACCTGACAACAATATGACACGTGCAGAATTTACATCAGCATTAATGAGAGCGGCTGTAATTACCAATCCCGAAGCACAACTCGCAGAAATCAATTTTTCTGATATAGACAAGTCGTATTGGGCATATGATGATATTGCTAAAGCAGTTTCGATAGGTTTTATAAGTGGTTACGATGACGGAACATTTCGTCCGGCGGACAACGTCACATATGAGCAAGCAATAACAATGATATTCCACGTGCTTGGATATAAGCCTGTTGCGGATTTATATGGCGGATATCCGCACGCATATATGTCATTAGGTTATTACAATAGGTTCTTCAAATCTTCAACAGATAACAGAAACGGCAATATTGAAATGAACGAAACAAAGGAAAAGACAGCGATTACGCGAAGAGATGCCATGGATATGCTTGGAGGTATGTTATTTACACCAATATGCGTTGTAACGGATTACAAAACTGCATTTGACGGCAGTAATGAGCCGATTTATGAAATAGGTGGGAATGGCACTGTTAAACAAACATTATTTACAATAAAAAATGCTAAGTAGCAGCAAGATTGCAAATATTCCCATATAAAATTTTCTTATAGTACGGTATATTAATAAATAATAAAAAGGTTGTGATTATGATGAAAAAAACGTTTCTTATTGCACTGTCAATTTTGACATTAACAAGTTCCCTAAATGCTTTTGCAAGTACTCTTGATGACAATATTATTGAAGATTTAGAAAAATTCCATATTGTTGAAAAGAGCGACGATTTAAGACTTGACGACCACATAACAAGAGCGGAAGTAATAAAAATGGTTTCCGTCGCCACAGGAAATTACGACATAGACCACGTCGGCATAAGCCCAATATTCTCCGATGTATTGCCTACTCATTGGGCTGTAAAATATATACAAACTGCATGGGAAAACTATATTATACAGGGATATGATGACAATACATTTCGTCCCGAAAACAGCATCACATATAACGAATTGCAAAAGATAATTGTATCCGCCCTCGGATACACTCAATACGCAGAAATGCAAGGCGGATATCCGGACGGATATTTGACATATTCAGAAAAATACAACATAATGAACAACATTGACACATCAGATTCAAATGCATATGTAACACGCAAAGATGCAATGCAAATGATATACAATTCATTAGATGCACCTTTATTGGTTTATATGCAAACAAATTATCTCGAAGACGGCTCAATAACCTACGTCTATGAATGGCGTGACGGTGAGCATCGCCAATTTGAATCATTAAGAATGCGCTTAGATGAAGAATTTTCATAATTAACAATCTTATACTGCAAATCAAAAGTCGAATTTACTAATCCTAATTCGACTTTTTTGTTTTTCCAATAATTGCTACCAAGTTTCCGGAATAAGCTACCACTTAGTCGGAAAACGTTGACATTACAAATATTTCTATATAAAATTCGATTATAACATTATGTTATCAAAAATTTAAAAGGAGCATATTAATATGAAAGCTATAAGACAAATAATTGCGGCATTAGTTGCATTATCGGCTTGTATGTCATACACATTCGCTCTTGCCGACAATGTAAATACAAATTATTCCGACTCGGCATATCAGACTGTATCCACAGTTGCTGACAGCGGAAAATGTGGCGACAATTTAAAATGGGAGCTTGACACAAACGGCACAATTACTATTTCAGGCACAGGTGAAATGAGTGAATATGCGTTTCAAACATCGCAACATCAATTCACCGCAGAAGAAAACGAGCAATATATGCAAGAACTTGAAAATCACAAATTCCCTTGGTTTGAAAAGAACAGTCCTGAATTAATAACAAACATTATAATCGAAGACGGTGTTGAAAGTATAAGCGATATGGCATTCTACGGCACTTCAATCAAATCAATCAGTTTGCCGAACAGTGTAAAAAAGATCGGAAAATCTTCTATTGCAAACTGTGCCGAGCTTGAAAAAATAACCCTTTCGGACAATATCTCAGAAATTCCGACAGGTGCATTCAATTCCGATTACAAACTTACATCAATAGAATTGCCGACAAAATTAACTTCAATCGGTGCATCGGCATTTTTAAACTGCGAGTCATTGGAAAGTATCGACATTCCCGACACTGTAACTGAAATTGGTGACAGAGCATTCGCAAATTCAGGATTGCGAATGCTTGTAATTCCAAGCAGTGTGACCGCGGTTAATTACGACCTTTGTAATGAAAACCATAACCTAAACGAAGTTGTATTTTCTCCGAACACAAAATCTGTTGAAATGACCGCCTTTTCGGGTTGTTCAAACTTAAAAAATATAGATTTGCCTGACGGATTGGAGAAAATAGGCAAAATGGCTTTCCTATCCTCCGTCAACGCACGCATATATATACCTCAAAGTGTGACTGACATTGAAAAAAAAGCATTTAACGACAATGCCGTTATATACGGTTATGCAAATTCGGCGGCAGAAGAATTTGCAAAGAATAATGATATTAAATTCGTTGCAGTCAACAGCCACGATGAATATCTTTCATTACTTACATATTCCGACACGGACAATTCCAGCTACAAATCAGCGATTGATGAATTATCACAATTAGGAATTATCAACGGTTTTGAGGACGGCACTTTCAAACCACAGGACAATGTAACCCGTGCACAAGCCGCAACTATGTTCGCGACAGCTTTAGGCTATTCGGACACAAAATACCAAAACATCGCAACAGATAAAGCAGTTTTTTCTGATTTCTTAATGAGCCATTGGGCGTACAAATATGCCGACTACGTAATGAAAAGTGCCGATATATCAAGCGGTGAAACCAACTGTATTTTAAGCGGTTTTGAGGACGGCACTTTCAGACCGGACAACAATGTTACAATTATACAGCTTTTGAAAATGGCAATATGTTCGTTGGGTGAGGACGGATATATGGTAGAGGCTGTCGAAAACGGCGGTTATCCGAACGGTTACAATACGGTAGCAGAAAAATACGGTTTCAGCAAGGACATTGTATTTGATGACGTTAATCAACCAGCCACTCGTGAACAAACTGCTCAAATTTTATCCAACGCAATAAATATGCCGATTAAACGCATTGAATCAATCAATTCAATAACGGCTGACCACAAAACAGAGTCCGAAAAATTCTTAGTAACATACGACGGCAGTAAAGAATATTATCCGCTTACAACATTAAAAACTATGTTGCAAACAAACGATTGGGGCAATCAGACGGCTTATGCAACTAAATCCCCTCTTGAAAATTCGGAAGAATTTTACGCATATGCAACAATCAAAAATATATCACAGTCGAAAATATCTGTTAAACCCGAGGGACTTTTAATCAACACAGACAGCAGTGTATATTCGTCTGAAGATACTTTTGAGGCTGAAAGCAACGGAATAACTCTTGACGAAAATAATACTTACTATTTGCATTTCAAGAAAATTAATGACGTATGGACTTTGGATAACTACGCAATTTTTAATCAATTTAATTAATCCCAAACCGAATTTGTCGCTTGCTTTGACAAATTCGGTTTTTTTTATTTCCACTTGAATTTGATAGTATGGTTATGATATAATAGGGCTAATAGCTTTTTTGATAGAGTTATTTACTGATGTCTAAATACACAATAACCATAAGGAGGAATCCACATGGCAGAAAAATATGGCGAAGTACCGCCGAAGTTCACAAAAAAATGGTGGGAATATTTTTGGGATTACTACAAATGGCACGTTATAATTACGGTTGTAGCTGTTCTTATTGCGTCCGTAACCATTGTACAATGTGCGACACGTCCGAAATACGATATGAATGTTGTTTACGCGGGACATATGAATTATTCCGAAGAAGAAATTAACAATCTTAAAGAAATAATTTCCGAACATATAAGCGACATTGATGGAAACGGCGAAAATTCAGTACTTCTAAGCACACTCGTTTTTGCGGACAATGCAGGCAGCGAAGAATACGACTATGCTATTCAAACAAAGCTTGACTTAACGTTTACGGACGACTGTTCATTTATCTATCTTATGGACAAGGCTAACGTAGACGCTCAAATGCAAAAAGAAGTTGTAGACCAAATTTATGACTGCACTGACAGTTTTATAGACTCGTCTTCCGACAAAGTCGTTAAAGCCGCTGACGGCAAAGGTTATGCGGTAAATCTAAAAGACAGCCGGCTTTTAAAAGACAACGGCATTTACTGTGACGACCTATACATTCTTATTCGCCGCAACTACAAAGATGACGAAAAAAATACTCAGGCACACGATGACTCAATCGCCGTTGCCGAGGCACTTGTAAAATAAATCACACGAAGGAGGGTTTTTATTGGCAGTCGTCAAACCCGAAATTAAAACAACAGAATATGAAATGTTTTCTCGATACAGAGAAACAGGCGACATCGCCCTTCGTGACGAAATCGTTTCTTCTTACATATATATAGCCGAAATTCTTTCACGCAAATTTATCAACCGCGGTGTTGAATATGACGATATATTTCAAGTTGCATGTATGGGAATTTTATATGCGGTTGAGCGTTTTGACCCTGACAAAGGCGTTAAATTCGCCACATATGCAACCCCTACGGTGATGGGCGAAATACGCAAGTATTTCAGAGATAAAGGAAACTTTATCCGTATTCCAAGACGTCTTTATGAAATATTCTACAAAGCGGAAAAAATCAAGCGTGTTTCAAGCGAAATTTCGCAAGAGGAAATTGCAAGAATACTCAACATTCCCGAAAAACTGCTTGAGAATGTCTACGAAGTAGGTGATACATCATTTATAAAGTCACTTGAATACGAGGCATATGCAGACGGTGAATTGAATTTCTCAAACCTTATCGGCATTGAGGACAGCAATTTTCTTATGATAGAGGACAAGGATTTTATTAAATATTGTATGAGTCGACTTTCCGCCGATGAACGCAAATTTATTGAATATCGTTACTATGACGAAAAAAGTCAAAAGGAAATTTCAGAAATAATGGGTATTTCTCAAATGCAGGTGTCGCGAATGGAAAAACGCACTTTGAAAAAATTGAGAAATCTTTATTTTAGAGATTAATTTTAGGAGGAAAAATTATGCTTACAGAAAAGAAAAAAGAATTTATTGAATTTATGATGGAATCTGATGTTCTTCGTTTCGGCGATTTCGTAACAAAGAGCGGAAGAAACACACCTTATTTCGTAAACACAGGTAACTTCCGTACAGGCAAGCAAATTGCCACACTCGGCAAGTTCTATGCCGCACTTATAAAGGAAAACTGCGGTGATAATTTTGACTGTATGTTCGGTCCGGCTTACAAGGGTATCCCTCTTGCAACTGCCGCCGCAGGTGCACTTTACAACGAATACAAAATCGACAAGCCTTATTTCTTCAACAGAAAAGAAGAAAAAGACCACGGTGAAGGCGGTTCACTTGTAGGCTACAAGCCACAGGACGGCGACAAAGTTATCATTATTGAGGACGTCATAACAGCCGGTGCAGCCGTAAGAGAAACTATGCCGATACTAAAAAATGCCGCAAATGTAGAAGTTAAAGATATGTTCATTTCCGTAAACCGATGTGAAGTAGGTCAAAACCCTGAAAAGACAACCATTATGGAAGTTATGGAGGATTTCGGAATTAACGTACACGCTATTATTACTGTTCAGGATATTTACGAATATCTGAAGCAAGACGGTTCATACGGCGATATTCTTACAAAAATGAAGGAATATATGGACACTTACTGCGTTTTCTAAACGGAGGTGATTAAAATTAAACGATTATTTAAAATTATTGTTCCGACTGTACTGCTTCTTATGCTTGCACTTACCGCACACGCATATAATGTGGTTGATTTGCCGGAAAATATGACTTTTTCTGACGCACTCGGAGTTTTTAACGCCGATGAAATAACGCGTATAACGGTTTCGGATATTGCCGAGGGCAAATATACCGACCTCACAAAAGACGAAATAAACGAATTTTACTCAACAATTCAAGATATGACTGTTTACAGAAAGATAAACCCTACCCCATTTCGCGGTATTTCCGTAAACATCTACACAAATGACGGCGTAAAGAGCTATATGCTTAATTCGGGTTTGCAGATTGGTATGTACGGAAGCAACAATTACGTTTGCTACAAATTAAATAAGGCAAATACAGAAAAATTGCTTTATCTTGACAGTATGTACCGCGATGCGGAAGAAAAGGTGAACGGTGAGGAAATACACCGCGTTACGTCAAACGACTTTTTAAAACTTCCGTCATCACCTTGGGCACAGCCTTTTGCAAGAGAGGCGGCAAGCAAAAATATTTTGCCGTATGAATTTACAGGCAACTATTCTGAAAATATTACACGTGAACAATTTTGTATATTGCTTGCAAATCTAATTTGCGTGAAAGAAAATTACTCGTCACTTGACAAGTATATGCAAGACCAAAACAAGCCGTATCTAAAAAATTACTTTGTCGATTGTAACGACGCTGACGATTCCGTCAACATACTTTACGCACTCGGCATTGTAAACGGTAAAGACGAATCACATTTCGACCCTGACGGCACAATAACGCGTGAAGAGGCGGCAACACTGCTATGTAAAGTTGCGGAAATGTATATGTGGATCGGAACAGAAACAAGCCTTACATACAACGACACCGATTTAATCTCCCCTTGGGCAAAATTCTTTGTAACTTGGGCGAACGAACACGGTATAATGACAGGTATTACGGAGGAAGAATTTAATCCGCAAGGTCAGTATACTGTTGAACAAGCCGTTGCAACAATCGTCAGACTTTATAATTTGTTATCATAAGATTCTAAGGACAAAGCTGTTTTAACTTTGTCCTTTTATATTGGTACAATATTGTAATTTTATTTATAAAAAATGTCGCAAAAATACACTATACTACTTTACAACGCTAAAAAAAAGCGGTATAATATAATGTGATAAACAAATTTTGTTTATGTATGAAAAATAAAAGGAGCGTTTACAATGGAAATCTCAATCACAAAAACAACTACTCCAAAACAAAAGCCTGCTGATGAATCAAAGCTTGGTTTTGGTCAATATTATACCGACCATATGTTCATTATGAACTATGACGAGGGAGAGGGTTGGCACAACCCAAGAATCGTCCCTTACGGCCCGTTTGAACTTGATCCTGCCGCTATGGTACTTCACTATGCACAGGAAATCTTTGAAGGTATGAAGGCTTATCGTACCGCTGACGGTTCAATTCAACTTTTCCGTCCTGACAAAAATATGGCAAGAATGAACGTTTCATGTGATCGTCTTTGCATTCCTAAGATAGATGAAGAATTTGCTATAAAGGCAATCAAAACACTTGTAGAAGTAGATAAGGACTGGGTACCTTCACTTGACGGTACTTCACTTTACATCAGACCTTACATATTCGCTACTGACGCACACGTTGGTGTTCACCCTGCAAAGCACCTTACATTTGCAATTATTCTTTCACCGGTCGGAGCATATTATCCACAAGGTATCGCACCTGTTAAAATCTTCGTTGAACAGAAGTATGTTCGTGCCGTAATCGGCGGTACAGGTTTCACAAAAGCCGGCGCTAACTATGCCATTTCTCTAAAAGGTCAGGAAGAGGCCGCTGAACAAGGTTATGTTCAAACTCTATGGCTTGACGGTGTTGAAAGAAAGTACGTTGAAGAAGTTGGTTCAATGAACGTATTCTTCAAAATTGACGGCGAAGTTGTTACTCCTGCTCTTGTAGGCTCAATTCTTGGCGGTATTACAAGAATGTCAATTATTGAACTTCTTCAGTCAAAGGGTTACAAAGTTTCAGAACGTCGTCTTTCAATCGATGAACTTGTTGAGGCATTCAAAGCAGGTAAGCTTGAAGAAGCTTGGGGTACAGGTACTGCCGCTGTTATTTCACCTATCGGTGAACTTAAGTATGGTGACCTTGTAATGCCTGTAAACAACGGCGAAATCGGCGAAGTTACTCATATGCTTTATGATACTCTTACAGGTATTCAATGGGGCAAAATAAAAGACGAGTTCGGTTGGACAGTTAAGATAGACTAATTTATGTATTTTATAGGGCGGTTTTTACCCTCCTTTTAAACTATTGGTTTTATGTTAAATATGATGTCGGATAAAATTTAATAAACAAATATTTATTTTGAAAGGATGTAATGGTGAAAAATATGAAAAAAAAGATTATCACAATGACTATTTTAACATCAATGTTATTAACCGGTTCTTTGAGTGTTAGTGCTGCGGGGAATTATACTGATCCGGTAAATGGAGTGTCCTACGAATATACAATTCCTAACCCTGAAATCACTGTAACTTTAATGAACTATGATAAATTTAAAGATGTGACATTTGATCAGGCTCCGGTAATAATAGATGGACGCACACTTGTCCCTATGAGAGCAATTTTTGAAGCTCTTGCCATGGCTGTTACTTGGGACGACAGTACAAAAACTGTTAAAGCTGCAGGCGGTCAAACTGATATTATCCTAACAGTCGGAGATAATAAGTTATATCGTAATACAAACAATCGAGGCAACGCAATATTTGAACTGGATGTACCTGCACAAATTATAAACGGAAGAACTCTTGTGCCACTACGAGCTATCGGAGATGCACTTAATTCAACTGTGACTTGGAACGAAAATACACATAATATTCTGTTTTCCGGATATACAATATAAATATAATACATTCCGATAAAAAATTACATAAGGCATCAAAAAGGACGGTTTTAAAACCGTCCTTTTTGTTATCTGACTATTCTTATCACATCATCACCGACATTCACATCACCGTCGGCAACGGTTTTAAATTCCGCAAATTCATCTGCGTTACAAACTACTATAGGCGTTATCATTTTATAGCCCTGTTTCTTTATTCCGCTTAAATTAAACGTCATAAGCAAGTCGCCTTTTTTGATTTTTGCACCGTTTGCAACTTTTACGTCAAATCCGTTACCGTCAAGTTCAACTGTATCAAGACCGACATGAATTAAAATATTTGCATCATTATCCGCAGTTATTGCGATAGCGTGCTTACTTTTCGGAATGTTTTCAACCACACCGTCAACCGGTGCGAAAACCTTGCCCTCGCTCGGCTCAATCGCAATACCTTGTCCGAGTATTCCGGCAGAGAATACCTCATCATCCACCTTTTCAAGCGGTACTGCTTTTCCCTTTATCGGAGATGAAAGGAATAATTCTGTTCCGTCTGCTTTCGGTGCAGTTTCTTTTTCTGTCTGTATTTCATTATCAGCCACACCATAACCGCTTAAATCGACGCTTTCCTTACTTTCCATAAAGTCCTCCAAATGCGACTTTATAACCGTTACTCGCGGACCGTAAATAACCTGTATACCGTTACCCTTTTTAATTACACCTGCCGCACCGCTTTGTTTTAAAATATCCTCGCTGACCGCGTCACTGTTATGCACCGTAATACGAAGTCTTGTTGCACAACAGTCAATATCGGCGATATTTTCTTTACCTCCAAGTCCTTTTAAAATCAAAACAGATGTCATATCTGTCTTTCCGCCATTTTTCGCATTCACATCTGAACGCGTATAAAGCTTTGTTTCCTCATTATCCGCCTCGCGACCCGGGGTTTTAAAGTTAAATTTCTTTATAAGGAATGTGAATACACCCCAATAAACGAAGAAATACACAATACCGACAAGCACTATATAAAGCCAATGAGTTTTTGCATTACCTTGCATTATACCGAAAAGCGTCATATCTATAAGTCCGCCAGAAAACGTCATACCGACTCCGACACCGAATATATGCATAAGCATAAACGAGATACCGGCAAGCACACAATGCACAACATACAAAATCGGTGCAACGAACAAGAATGTAAATTCAAGCGGCTCTGTTATGCCTGTCAAAAATGCCGTCAATGCCGCCGAAAGCAAAAGTCCTCCGACAACTTTTTTCTTTTCGTTTCTGGCACATCTGTACATTGCAAGTGCCGCACCCGGCAAACCGAACATCATAAACGGGAATTTACCTGCCATAAAACGCGTTGCGTCAACGGAAAATTTCGTTGTGTTAGGGTCGGCAAGCTGTGCAAAGAATATATTTTGTGCACCGTTTATTGTCTGACCTGCAATCTCCATTGAGCCTCCGACATTTGTCTGCCAAAACGGCATATAGAATACATGATGAAGGCCGAACGGTATTAACGCACGTTCGATTATTCCGTAAATCAGTGTACCGATATAGCCCGTATTCTGTACGAGATTTCCAAGCATTGAAATAACTTTTTGAATATACGGCCAAATAAAATACATAAGTATTCCGACAAGCAAAAACACAACCGCCGATATTATCGGCACAAATCTTGTACCACCGAAAAATGACAGCACTTGCGGAAGTTGTATTTTGTAAAATCTGTTGTGCAGTGCCGCCGTACCAAGTCCGACAATGATACCGCCGAACACGCCCATATTAAGCGTATATATACCAAGTACCATTGACGTTGCACCGCTCAGACCGAGATTTTGCTCCAAATTCACAACAGCATGTTCCATTGCGTCCATACTCATATCGCCGCCGGCATAATTTACGGAAATCAACGCACTTATGGCAGTATGCATAATAAAAAACGCAATAACACTCGCAAGTGCGGCGACTTCTTTTTCACGTTTCGCCATACCGATTGCAACACCGATTGCAAAAAGCAACGGCAAATTATCAAAAACGATACTTCCGGCGGCACTCATAACCGTTAAAATGCCGTGAATTATCGTTCCCGGTCCCATTATGCCGTAAAGACCGTATGCTTTAAGCATTGTTTCATTTGTGAAAGAACTTCCTATCCCCAGAAAAAGTCCTGCAACAGGCAAAATTGCAATCGGCAGCATAAACGACCTGCCGACGCGTTGCAGAACTTCAAAAACTTTATTATTCTTCAAATTCTCTTCCCCGCTTTCCATTAAACTATGTTAATATTTTGTGCATATTCTGCTATTCTACAAGTGGGAATTTATTGAAATTAAATGTTTTTATTATATATTATCATAAGTCCTTTAAGCAAAAGTTCGTCATCAAGAATTATGTCATTTTTACAATGCGGAACAACCGTACTTGCAAGTCCGCCTGTTGCGACAACTTTCGCCTCACCGATTTCTTCCTTGATACGCTCAATCATTCCGTCCATACTTGACGCAGTACCGTACAATATACCGCTTTTCATACAGTCAACGGTATTTGAGCCGATAATCTTTTTCGGTTCTTCAAGGCTAATTCTCGGAAGTTGCGACGTACCGCTTACCATTGCGTTAAGCGAAATACCCATTCCCGGCATTATAACACCGCCGATGTAGTTGTTATTCTTATCGACTACCGAAATAGTCGTTGCAGTGCCGAGGTCAAATATTATAATCGGCGCGCCGTATTCATGTATTCCCGCAACCGCATCAACAACCAAGTCACTGCCGAGCTGCGCGGGATTGTCTATAACAATGCTTAAACCCGTCTTTATACCCGGTCCGATAATCATTGCATCACAGCCTGTAATTTTCTTTATCGCTCTTTTCATAGTGATTGTGACAGTAGGAACAACCGATGATATTATCGCACCGTCAATTTCAGAAAAATCAATGTTGTAAAGCTCCAAAATCGTCTTTATCGAAACAGCATATTCAAGCTCCGTTGCAGTGTGATTTGTAGAAATTCGTTCCACAAACGAAACTTTGTTGTCCTTACAACATCCTACCACTATGTTTGTATTTCCAATGTCTATTGCAAGTATCATTTTTTTATCCCCTTAATTTAAACTTATATATAATTATAGCATATTAATATATATAAGTCAAAAGGGCGGTCGATGACCGCCCCTACTACTTTCGCAGCGACGACCAGCGGTCGCCATTTATTAAAACATATCTTTCTTCTTTTTTATATATCTTCTTATTAATATAATCAATGACGCAATGACGCACACTGACATAAATGCCGGAACTATCACTTTATTCGGTGTTTGTTCTTCTGACGACTTCATATCAGTCCAAAGCGTCTGCATTTTCTGATTTGCCTCATCTGAAAGATTACAGAAAACAGTCGTTTTTTCCTCGATATAATCATCATCAAGATAAGATATACCGTCATTTTTCACTTCATCATCAAGCATTTCATATGCTTTTTGGTTTGGAGTTGAATATCCGATAAAATCTGCAATCGCATATGCAACGTCAGGCTCATTCAAGAAATTAATATACATTTCCGCCGCATCTTTATTTCTGCAACCCTTAGGAATACAAGCCGCATCTATAAACAAGTTTGTACCGCTGTCGGGAATTACAAAACCAAGATCCTCGTATTCGTCCATAAGCGTTACAGCATCACCTGCGTAATACGGCGCTATTATTGCCTCACCTGCACCCATCTTATCAAATATTTCGTCCATTACATACGCCTGAACAACCTTTTTCTGTTCTTTCAGCTTTTCCGCCGCTTTTTCAAGTTCTTCGCTGTTTTCAGTATTAAGCGAATATCCAAGCATATTTTCCGCAATCGCAAATGCGTCACGCGGATTATCGAACATCAATATTCTGCCCGAATAATCTTCGTCCCAAAGAATATCCCAGCCAATATCCTCCTCATCTACAACAGTCGTATCATAGATAATTCCGACCGTTCCCCATGTATACGGCACGGAATACTTTGAGCCGGGATCATATTCCGAGCTCTTAAACTTATCCATTATATTCGCAAAATTCGGAATATTCGACTTATCAAGCGGTTCAAGCATATTTTCTTTTATCATTCTTGAAATCATATATTCTGAAGGAATGATAATATCATAAGTCGAGCCGCCGCCCTTCAACTTTGCGTAAAGCTCCTCGTTCGTAGCATATGTACTGTAATTTACCGTTATGCCCGTAAGCTTTGTAAATTCGGCGTTTAAGTTAAGTACGCCCTCCTCACTTCCGTCAGGAATATATTCACCCCAGTTATACACGTTTATTGATATGCCGTCATTCTTAAACCGCGTATAGTATTTGGGATTGTCAACCGTTACAGTCTGTACTTCCGTTGTTTCTTCCGTATCTGCCGTTTCCTCAGTATCGTATTCCTCAATATGCGCACAACCGCTTGCAAGCAAAAGCGACATTGAAATTAAAGCAAGTATAAATTTTTTCATCATTTAACACCTCGCTTTACCGCATTTCTACGCTCAATTACATTCTTAACAACAAGCACTATAACCACGATTACAAAAATTATTGTCGAAAGTGCGTTTATTTCAGGGCTTACCTTACGTCTTGTCATTGAATAAATCGTAATCGGCAATGTTTGTGACGTTGCACCGCTTGTAAAGTAACTGATAACAAAATCATCAAGCGAAAATGTGAACGACATCAAAAATCCCGAAATTACACCCGGCAATATTTCAGGCAAAACAACCTTGAAAAATGCCGAAACGGGATTGCACCCCAAATCCTGTGCCGCCTCGTAAAGATGCGGATTCATCTGTCTGAATTTCGGCATTATGTTCAGAATTACATACGGCACGTCAAACGTGATATGTGCTATGATAAGCGTCACAAAGCCAAATTCAAAATTCATTCTTGCCGCAAAGAACACGAACAAAAGCATAAGCGAAACACCCGTAACGATTTCGGGGTTGATAATAGGAATGTTCGTACCCTGCATAACAATCGTTCGCGGCAGTTTTTTCATATTGTTTATACCGATTGCCGCCGCAGTACCGAGAATTGTCGCGGCGATTGACGCAACTGTCGCAACTATTACTGTATTTAAAAGCGATTTCATTATAAGTCCGTTATGAAACAGCTTTATGTACCAATCAAATGTAAATCCCGAAAACACCGAACGGCTTTTTGTTACGTTAAACGAAAACACAATAAGCACAAAAATCGGTATATACAGGAACAATAAAACAAGAGCCATATAGACCTTTGATAATTTTTTCAATTAAATCCCACGTCCTTTCTTATAAACTTACATAAGCACCTTATCTTCATCATCATCAAACTGATTAAGTATTGTCATAATCAGCAGAATAATAACCATAAGCACAAGCGAAATTGCCGCACCTAAGTTCGGATTATACGAATTTCCGAGAAACTGCATTTCTATAAGGTCACCGATAAGCAGGTTAGAACCGCCGCCGAGCATTCTTGAAATGATAAATGTACTGATTGCCGGCACAAACACCATTGTGATACCCGACATTATTCCGGGCATACTCAGCGGTACAACAACCTTGAACATAGTCTTTACATTGTTACAGCCCAAATCGTGAGCCGCCTCGATAACGCTTTTATCTATCTTTTCCATTACAGTATAAAGCGGAAGTATCATATACGGCAAATAGTTATAAACCATACCAAGCACAACCGCACCCGATGTATTCAGCATTTTAAACGGACCAAGTCCGAAAAGCCCAAAAAAGCTGTTAATAAGTCCGTTATTGCCCAAAAGTGTCATCCATGCGTACGTTCTCAAAAGAAAGTTCATCCACATTGGGAGCATTACTATCATAAGCACCGTACTTTGATAGCTTTTATCCGTATTGGCAAGTATCAGTGCAAGCGGATACGCTATGATAAGACATATCACCGTTGCAACCGCCGCAAGCCATATTGAACGAATAAATATATTTGAATACTGCGACACCGCCGCAAGATTGTCAAGCGTAAATGCTCCGTTTGTATCGGTTAAAGCAAAGTATGCCACCATTATAAGCGGAACAATAATAAATATCGCCATCCACAAAAGGTAAGGAGCGGAAACAAGTTTTTTCATCATCTCTACCTCCTTAATCGTTCATCTTGTGCATAATATGTATGTCATACGGATCGAACTTTATACCGACCGTACTTCCCACTTCTGCCGCCTTTGTCGAATGTACAAGCCAATCGTGGTCATAAGCCTCGATAAGCATTTCATAATGCACACCCTTAAACGTGACAGACTGCACAACACCCGAAATATGTGAATCGTCAGGCTTAACAAGCTGAATATCCTCAGGACGTATAACAACGTCAACAGGTTTATTTTCACCGAATCCCGTATCAACACATTCAAATCTGTGACCGTTTATCTCAACAAGCAAGTCCTTAACCATCATACCGTTTAGGATATTGCTTTCACCGATAAAGTCGGCAACGAATGCGTTTTTTGGCTCATTATATATATCAACCGGCGAACCGATTTGCTGAATATCACCGTTATTCATTACCACGACCGTATCACTCATTGTAAGAGCCTCCTCCTGGTCGTGTGTTACATATATAAACGTAATTTCAAGGCTTTGCTGAATACGCTTTAATTCAATCTGCATATCTTTTCTAAGCTTCAAATCAAGCGCGCCCAAAGGCTCGTCAAGAAGAAGCACCTTCGGCTCATTGACAAGTGCCCTTGCAATGGCAACTCTCTGCTGCTGACCACCGGAAAGTCTGTCTATTGAGCGTTTTTCAAAACCTTTAAGGTTTACAAGCTCCAGCATTGCTCCGACACGCTTTTGAATTTCCTTATCTGAAAATTTCTTTATCTTCAATCCGAATGCAATATTATCATACACATTCAAATGAGGAAAAAGTGCGTATCTCTGAAACACCGTATTAACATTACGTTTATAAGGAGGTATATTATTAATCTCCTTACCGTCGAACCTGACAATACCGCTGTCAGGCTTCAAAAACCCACCTATAATTCTAAGTGTGGTTGTCTTTCCGCAGCCCGATGGGCCGAGAAACGTTACAAACTCTTTGTCCTTAATGTCAAGATTGATGTCGTTTAAAATCTTCTCACCGTCAAAGGAAACGGCAATGTTTTCAAGACTAATAATATTTTTGTTCAATTCTCTACCTCCCGATAAATTTTAAATAAATTTTATTTCGCATAAATGCAAAAAAAATTATATCATACTTTGTATTACGTTTGCAACAAAAAAAACAATGTTTTTTTCATAATATTAACGTAGAAATCAGTTACGGTATTTATGACTTCCACTTAAACAACAGCACACCGCCTATCATAAGTGTCATTCCGATGTATTTATTCCAAGTAAACGCGACCTTTTCGCTTCCCATAAGACCGAATGCATCAATCAACGCCGCAACGAAAAGCTGTGAAATCAATATAATTGAAATTGCCACCGTAGGACTTAATTTGCCTATACCGAGCATAACCGTTACGGTTATAATTATCCCTAGTACACCGCCCAAAAGATAGAATTTATTCACGTCCGCTATACCTTTAAAACTGCCTTTGCCCATTATCCACACCGCAATAAGCGACAATAAAAATGCCGTCCCCTGAACGAATGCGTTTGATTCGTATATTCCTATTTTATCCGAAAGACGTGTATTCATAACACCCTGTATACTCATTGACGCACCCGCTATTATACTGAAAATTATTCCTGCCATAGTTAAGCCACTCTCCTTTATTTTAGCTTACCCCATAAAGAAAAATTTATCCAAAAAAAAATGAAAAAAGCACCTAAATAAGTGCTTTTTTCATTTTGCTATGTATAGGATAAAAGGGTAGAATGTAATTTCTTTCTACAAATATATTATAGCATACTGCAAAACACTTTGCAAGTCTTTTTTAGAAAAATTTAAACTTTTTTCCAACCCTATTATCCGTTTTAATATATCCTCTGTCTTAACTGTATAGGGGGGAGATTAATTTCTTGTTAAAACAGTCGGATATTATTAAACCTTTATTTTCCGTAAAACTCTGTTGCGGCAAGTGACAATACAATGTTCAAATTACCGTTTCTGCATCTTAATTCGTCAATAAACTTCTTTTCATCGGCATCTTTATTCATATTAACCGAATATGTAAGTTCATACAGTGAGCCCAAATCTGTTGTTCTGACCTTTTGTAATGTGTAATCTTTTGAGTATTTCTTGATTATTTCATCAAATATACCCTCATAGTCAAGATTTTCGGGAATGGTAATTTTCAAATTTTTAGCCGTTGTATTAGGCTTACCGAATTTGATTTTTGAAATCACAATCATAAACAGGCAAAGCAACAAAACAAATAATGCTCCGTATCCGTAAAGACCTACACCGCACGCAAGACCTGCCGCAATATCAAAGAAAATATATCCTATATCCTCCGGATCGCCGGGTGCCGAACGGAAACGAATAATTGACAATGTTCCCGCAAGAGAAAATGCTCTCGCCACATTACTTCCCACAAACAAAATTATAACCGTCAAAATTATCGGCAACATTGTAAGCGTAATCGCAAAATTCTGCTGATATTTATTTTTATGTGTACCCATATATGTAAGACTTATAACAAGTCCGAATATAAGTGCCGCTGCCATTGCGACTATTGCCATAGACAAGGTTAGCGTTATGCCTGAATCCGATGTTGATGTTATTGAATTTATTAAATTATCCATTCTCTTTTATCCTCCCATATTATACTGCTTGTTTTTGATTTCCGAATACAAATATTTTTTGTTTCGGCATTTCCTTTTGTCTTGCCATCATATTTTTGTACTCCGTACCGTATTTTGAAAAACTTGATGAACGAATTTCAAATTCCGAAAGCATTTCGCAAAGCCACAACGGTTTTGCCAAACTTGTTTTTATTTCCATAAGCCACACGTCACTGTCTAAAAGTCTTTTTCCGTGGTCGCCCGACTCCAGCAATAAATCACTTCTTCTTGTACGAATGTTTGTATCAAACGATATTCTCAAATCGTCATTGCCTTTTTCAAAATAAGCCAATCTGTCATATGCGATATAGACTTTCGGCTCAAGGTCGTACAAATTAAGGCAATATTCAAGTTCATTTAAAACCTGACCGTTCATATAATCCTGTAATTCCGGTTTCACTCCTGTTTCAGTAAAATCATATGCCTCTCCAAGTTCCAATGTTGTACGGCGTTTATTCACAAGACCTCTGTATTTCTTCTTTATTTCAAGAAACACCTTTGAATCCATATCCGGTACACCGTAAGAACGAAGTCTTAACTTTTCCTTATATGCCGGTTTTGAAAGCGACTCTCTTATAAGAGAATTGTCTTTCGTGTCGTAATAAATATTTGCTATGGTATAAAGCGAATGTTCGCCGCAATGCGAATCAAGTTCCATATGCTCATCCATAATCTCCAAAACCTTATTAAAAGTTTTCGTGTCGAGCTTATATTTATGCTCATAACGATTAAAAATCTCTATTGCCATAAGTCCTCATCTCCTCTTTTATCCTTTCGTTGATTTCATTGTACGGTATAATCCTTAAATAAACCTTAAAATGTAAAATTAATTTCAGGAAACTTTTCTCCGGTGAAATTTCTACTATATAATACGTAAAAAAACTTTTAAAATTAAGGTACATTTAAGAAAACTATGCTATAATATAGATATAAAATGATAAAAGAGGGTGAGCGAATGCGAATACTGGTTGTAGAGGACGAGCTTCATTTATCAGAAGCTTTATCACATATATTAAAGAAAAACAATTACACCGTTGACGTTGCAAACGACGGTGAAACAGGACTTGACGACGCATTAAGCGGTATATATGACGTCATTGTCCTTGATATAATGTTACCTAAAATGGACGGTATAACCGTTTTAAAAACCTTGCGTTCGGAGGGTTTTGACACACCTGTTATACTTCTTACCGCAAAAAATGAAATTTCCGACAAAGTTCTCGGACTTGACAGCGGTGCAGACGATTACCTCGCAAAGCCGTTTAACACCGAAGAACTGCTTGCAAGAATAAGGGCATTAGGCCGCAGACGCGGTGAAATAGTTTCAAACACAAATACTATCTCATACGGCGATATAACTCTTAACACTTCTTCATTAAAGCTGACGGCAGGTGCGTCGGAAATAACTCTTACATTAAAAGAAAGCGAACTGCTTGAACATTTAATGTTACACAAAGAAATGGTTTGTTCAAAGGAACAGATTATAGAAAAATTATGGGGTTTTGATTCTGAGGCTGAATCCAATCACGTTGAAGTATATATATCATTTCTCCGCAAAAAACTTGCGTTCGTACATTCAAAGGTGTCCATTAACACCATAAGAGGTGTCGGCTACACTTTAAGCGAATAGGGGGACTTGGGTATGTTTAAAAAACTTAGAAATAAACTTCTTATAATAAACACGCTCATAATTGCGGCACTTGTTTTATCGAGTTTTTCCGTTATTTATATTATGACGGCTCAAAACGTAAACAAAAGCATATCGCAAAAACTTGACAGAGCGATTGAATTTATTCGTCCCGACCACAATCCGCGGCAGAAAGACAATATGCAAAAGCCGATTGACGATGTACCGCCCAACCAAAACGGCGATGTACCGCCCAATCCGAATACAGTCGACCCAAATGCGGACAACATAAACAAAAATGACAAGCAAAAGCAGGAATTTTCGCTTACTTTCACTGTCACAACCGATACGGACGGCAATGTTGAAAAAGTCAACGCACCATTTGATTTAACCGAAGATTTCTATACAGACAAAATAAACGACATTATTTACGGTTCGGAGGACAAAGGACAAATCCGTTCGTCAAACGGTTACTGGTCATACAAAGTTGTACCGCTTGATACAGGTTTTATAATTGCATTTACGGAATGTCAAGCCGAACACGCAATGCTTAGAAATTTATTTTTGATACTTCTTTTAGTCGGCGTAGTTGCACTTACGGTAGCATTTTTAATCAGTCTGTCGTCCGCAAACCGTTCAATCAAGCCGGTTGAAGAATCGTACAACAAGCAAAAACAGTTTGTCGCAGACGCGTCACACGAACTGAAAACACCGCTTACAACAATTAACACAAATGTTGACGTACTTCTGTCACATCAGGAAAACACTATAAGCGAAGAAAAAAAATGGCTTGATTACATTAAAACAGAGACTGAAAGAATGACAAAACTCACAAATGACCTACTTTATCTCGCAAGAATTGACCACGACGACGGAAACGTGATTTTCAGCAAGGTTTCATTTTCGGAGGCAGCCGAAAGCGTTATACTTCTTATGGAGGCAGTCATTTTTGAAAACAACGTAAACCTTACTTACGACATCACTCCCGATTTATTCGTAAACGGCTCGACCGAACAGCTTAAACAGCTTGTTATGATACTTCTTGACAACGCAGTCAAATACACACCGAAATCCGGCGACATTAATATAACTCTTACTCACGAATCATCTGATGCGGTATTGACAGTCAGAAATACAGGTGTCGGAATTTCTGAGGACGCACAAAAACAAATATTTGAACGTTTCTATCGTGAGGACAAGTCAAGAGCAAGAGAAAGCGGCGGTTACGGGCTTGGTCTTGCAATAGCAAAAGCTATCACAACCGCTTGCAAAGGCAGTATTAAGGTTTACTCAAAAAAGAATGAATATACGGAATTTACCGTTAAAATACCTGTGGCGAAGTAAAGCCCCCTCCGTCACTCGTACCTCGTGACACTTCCCCTCAAGGGGAGGCAACAAAAAAGACGACTTCTCAGTCGTCTTTTTTTGTTACTCAACGATTAACTTATTTATATTAACAACGTCACCTGCACCCATTGTAAATACAATATCGCCCTCTTTGACGTTCTTTTTCAAAAACTCGGCAATATCCTCGAATTTATCGATATACTGTGCATTTACTCCGCGTTTCTTAATATCCTCCGCAAGATTTTCAGGTTTTGTAACACCGTCAAACTTTTCACGTGCAGCATATATATGTGTCAAAATCAATTCGTCCGCATCATCAAATGCACCGACAAATTCGTCCCACAATGTTCTTGTTCGTGAGAAAGTGTGCGGCTGGAACACGCACCAAACTTTATTGTGCGGGAATTTTTGTGCCGCGTGAAGTGTCGCTTTTATTTCTGTCGGGTGGTGTGCATAGTCGTCAATCACAACCGCACCGTTTAAAAATCCTTTTTTCTCAAAACGTCTGTGCGTACCTTTAAATGTTTCAATCCCCTTTGCGGCAGTTTCCGCGTCAACGCCCATAAGATTACATACCGCAACCGTGGCAAGCGAATTTAAAATATTGTGTTCGCCCGGAACATTAAGTTTTATATGACAAACCTTTTCACCGTTTTTCATAACGTCAAAGCTCGGAAAACCTGCGTGATACACAATGTTTTCAGGGTAATAATCAAACTTGCTTTCCATTCCGTAAGTGATTATGTTAAGGTCATCTGCGTTTTCAAGCACTTTTTGAACATTCTTATCTCCGCCCATTGCAACGACATAACCTATATCCTTTGTCAAGTACGCAAACTGTCTGAAACTTGCGATTATTTCGTCAATTCCCGAAAAGAAGTCAAGATGATCTTCCTCAACATTTGTTATAAGGGCGATTGTAGGATAAAATTTCAAAAAGCTGTTTGTGTATTCACAAGCCTCTGTAACAAAATAATCTGATTTACCCGTTCTGATATTTCCGCCGATTAAATCAAGCTCACCGCCTACGCTGATTGTAGGGTCAAGATTTGCACCGATAAGTGCGTGTGCAAGCATTGATGTTGTCGTTGTCTTGCCGTGCGTTCCGCTTACGCCGACGGCGTGCTTGTAATTTTTCATTATCGCACCCAAAAACTCGGCTCTGTCTATAAGGCGAATGCCCTTTTCCTTTGCAAGCACAATTTCGGGATTATCGGCTTTTGCCGCCGCCGTATATACAACAAGCGATGCCTTATTTATGCCGTCCTCGTTAACGGCACCGTGACCGTACACAATATCCGCACCCATATTTTCAAGCTTTTCGGTTATAGCACTCTTATTCCAGTCCGAGCCGGAAACGCCGTAGCCGTCTTTAAGCACAATTTGTGCCAAACCGCTCATACTTATTCCGCCTATACCGATAAAATGTATATTTGCCGTCTTATCTATATCAGACATTTGAAATCTATTCATCATATATCCCCTCGTATCTCATATTAATATATTAATTATATACCTTTATCAACAAATTGAAAACCCTTTTTTATAAATTTGCCCAATTAAAAATCATATCTTGTAATTTTTTCGCCATTTTCACCATAAAATCTGTGAAAAGCACTTGACAAATTGAGCGAATTGCTATATTATTAAATTAGTAAAATTTGTCGGAAGGTGATGAAAAACATGGAAATTACAGACATCAGAATTAAAAAAGTAGCCAGCGAAGGAAAAATGAAAGCTGTCGCATCTGTTACATTTGACAATGCGTTTGCTGTCCATGACGTAAAGGTTATTGAAGGTCCGGAAAAGCTGTTTGTTGCTATGCCAAGCAGAAGAACTCCTGACGGTGAGTACAGAGATATTGCTCATCCGATAAACAGTGATATGAGAAATATGCTCGAAAGCAAGGTTCTTGCCGCATATGATGCGATTGAAGACGAGCCTGCTCCGGAAACAGCTGAATAATATAAAAGACAGATTACTTTTTGTAATCTGTCTTTTATATTATTTTATTCCAAAGCATTTTTTTGCATTTTCATATGTTGCACTTTCGATTTCTTCAACAGAAATACCCTTTACCGCCGCAAGTTTTTCGGCAACATAGTGGATATAAAGCGAACTGTTTCGCTTTCCTCTGTGCGGTTCCGGTGTAAGGTACGGCGAATCGGTTTCAATAACAATTCTGTCAAGCGGTACATACTTCGCCACTTCAACAGGTCTTACCGACTTTTTAAACGTAAGTGAACCGCCGAACGCGATATACATTCCCCAATCAAGTATTTCCTTTGCCATTTCAACACTTCCCGCATAGCAATGGAATACTCCTCCGACTTCGCTCACCTTATGTTCACGCAAAATATCCATACAATCCTTATGCGCTTCTCTGTCGTGTATAACAACCGGCATTTTAAGCTCTCGTGCAACGTCCACTTGTCTTGCAAACCACTTTTGCTGAATATCACGCGGTGAAAAATCATAAAAATAGTCAAGTCCTATTTCACCTATCGCTTTAACTTTCGGATTTTTTGCATATTCCTTCAGCTTATCCATATCCGCCTCGGTAAGTTCGGAAACCTCGTGCGGATGTATTCCGACCGATGCATAGACGAACGGATATTTTTCACATATCGCAAATATATCCGGCACCTCGTCAAGTGACGAACACGAATTTAAAATAAGTCCGACATTATTTTCATTCATCGCCGACAGCACTTCATCGACATCATCTTTAAATCTATCATCATTATAATGTGCGTGAGAATCAAACAACATAACTTTCACCTGATTTCTAAAATTTCTTTTTCCGTTATCACAAAATTCATCGGAACATCGTGAATTTCCGTAGGTATTTTTTCAAGTATCTGAAAATCATAGCAAAGCCCTATTTTCACTGCTTTGCTGCTTTCAAGCAGTCTGTCGTAATACCCTTTTCCAAATCCCATTCTTCCGCCGTTACGGTCAAATGCAAGTCCCGGTACAAGAATAACGTCAATATTATTTTCGTCAGCCTTTCGTACCGTTTTCGGCTCTAAAATGCCATATGCACCCTTTTTCATATCGTCCATACTGTTTATATACGAAAGCGACAACGTACCGCTCTCAATATCGGTTATCGGCACAATAATTTTTTTGTCCTGTTCCCAAAGTTCTTTGATTATTTCAACGGTATCAGGTTCTTTGAACGCAGATATGAACGTACATATTGTTTTGGCTTGTTTCACACGCTCAACCCCAAGCAGCCTTTGACGAATTTCATCACTTTTAATTTTAACCTCGTCCTTAGATAGCGCACGACGTTTGGCACGCATATCTTCCCTTATCTCGTCCTTAATCAATACTGCATTGTCTCCTTTACTCTGTCGGCAGTTTCCTTGTCCTTTAGAATAGCCAACATGGCAAACCCGAAATCAGCCGCCGCGCCTGCGCCCTTGCCGGTTATAAACTTACCGTCAACAACAACTTTATCCGACTTTACGTCTGCACCGTAAAGATACTTTTCGTAACCCGGGAAACAAGTCGCTTTTTTATCCTCAAGTAACATTTTCTTACCCAAAATTGACGGTGCGGCACAAATTGCCGATACATAAATACGGTTTGCAACCGCATAATTCAAAAGTCCGTGTACATCGTTTGACGCGTCAAGAATTTCGTGACCGATACCGCCCGGCAACATTAAAAGTTCCATCTTTTCAGGCTCAACCCCGTTAATCTCAATATCGGCTGTCACCTCAATACCGTGTGCGCCGGTTACTGTCTTGCTCTTTACACCGACTGTTGTAACATCAACACCGCCTCTTTTCAAAATATCTATAGGTTCGATTGCCTCAACTTCCTCGAAACCGTCCGCAAGCATTACATATACCATAAAAATCTATCCTTTCATCTTTTTTTACTATTATATCACGCCTATCAACAATTCACAATAAGTTTACATAATTTTTGTTGTTTTATATTCAAATATCTGGTATAATATTAATAAAGTTATATGGAGCGAATTTTTTTCATATACTAAATTTAAAACAAACGGAGGAATATATATGCGAGAGAAAATTGTACCTATCGAAGTTACTCCCGAAATGATGAAAATGCTTGAAATTTGTAAAAAGAATAAAAGCATTAATCCTGAGTTATATGCCCAATATGACGTTAAAAGGGGGTTGAGAGACATTAACGGTAAAGGTGTTCTTGCCGGACTTACCGAAATAGGCGAAATTCATGCCTATGATACACTCTCTGACGGATCATCAAAACCTTGTGACGGTAAACTTTATTATCACGGTTATGATGTCGAGGACCTTATTAAAGGTTTTATCCGCGACAAAAGGTTTGGCTTTGAAGAAGTTACATATTTACTTCTTTTCGGCGAACTTCCGAACAAAAATGAGCTTGATATTTTCACAAAGACACTTTCACATATGCGAACTATTCCGCCGTCATTTGTGCGTGATATTATCATGCAAGCACCGAGTAAGGATATGATGAACGCACTTTCAAGAGGTGTGCTTACGTTGTATGCTTATGATGATAAAGCCGATGATGTGTCACTTCCGAACGTTTTAAGACAGTGTTTGCAGTTAATCGCGCAATTTCCGTTGTTGTCGGTTTACGGCTATCAGGCGTTTAAGTATTATCATGAAAACGACAGTTTTATCGTTCATGCACCTAAACCGGAGCTTTCGACTGCGGAAAATATACTTCATATGTTGCGTAACGACAGTCAATATACAGAGCTTGAGGCGAGAATTCTTGATATTGCGTTGATACTTCACGCCGAACACGGTGGCGGTAACAACTCAACATTCACTACTCACGTAGTCACTTCAAGCGGTACGGATACCTATTCAACTGTTGCCGCGTCTTTGGGTGCGCTGAAAGGTCCTAAGCACGGCGGTGCTAATATTAAGGTTACGCAAATGTTTGAGGATATGAAAAAGAATATTAAAAACTGGAATGACGATAAAGAGATTGAGCAATATCTTTCTGATTTGCTTAATAAAAAAGCGTTCGATAAATCGGGACTTATTTACGGTATGGGTCACGCAGTTTATTCACTTTCCGACCCGAGAGCAAATGTTTTTAAATCATTTGTTGAGAGCCTGTCGAAAGAAAAAGGCAGAGAAGACGAATTTAATTTGTATTCAAGGGTTGAACGACTTGCTCCGCAGGTCATCGCAAGTGAACGCAAAATGTATAAAGGTGTCAGTGCAAACGTTGACTTTTATTCGGGCTTCGTTTACAGTATGCTTGACTTGCCGATGGAATTGTATACACCTATGTTCGCAATCGCAAGAATTGCAGGTTGGTCGGCTCACAGAATTGAGGAACTTGTCAATCCGGGTAAAATCATTCGTCCCGCATATAAAAGTATCGCACCTCATAAAGAATATGTCCCTCTTGACAGCAGAGATTAAAAATAAACAATCCCAATGCAATGCATTGGGATTGTTTAATAGTTGCATAAAGTCAATATCCAATGTATTAAAAAACCAAACATTATAATTGATAATATTGTATAATCAATTTTTTTAGATTTAAATATTCTGCCGTCAAACAGAATATATGCAAAAATAATCGGCAAGCTTATAAACATATAATTATATTCAAATGCCGCTTTAAAGTCACCATGCACCAAAGCCACACAAGCACGGGTTATTCCACACCCCGGACAAGGATAATGAAAAAGGAATCGCCAAACACAGCCCACACCCGAGATATAGAGAAATGCCAGCAAGGTAAGTACTACCGCCATATATAACATCTTTAAAAGCGGTTTTTCCACGAGCTTTTCTTTGTGTAAAAAAACAGAGTCCCTTTTTAATTTGAAACTCTGTTTGTTCATCAACTTATTCATTACTCCTTAAGAGGAACTCCGTTAGCATCTTTATTAATTGTACCCGTCAAAATCATAATTCCTTCAATAAGTCCCCAAATAGCTCCTGCACCGAAACAGAGCGATAATGCAATTTGAGCAATAGCCTTACCGGTATATCCAAGATAAAAATTATGAATACCCAATCCACCAAGGAAAATTCCTAAAAGACCCGCTGTCATTTTTGACTTTTGAGTTTCCGGATTAATATTTGGAGTATTATCTATAGCAAATCCGCAGTTTGTGCAGACATTTGCACCCGGTACAACTTCTTTTCCGCAGTTCGCGCAATATTTTACGCCAGTCCCCTTTGCAAATCCACATTTAACACAGATAGCAGCATTTGAATCTATTTATTCCCCACAATTTCTACAATACATATAAAACCCTCCTCTAAAATATTCAACCATAATGATGATATTGTATCTATATCTTTATTATACAATACACAACAAATTTTGTCAACGCTTTTGCACAAATATCCATATTTTCAACCACAATAGCAACATTTCTTTGTATGTTATGCATAATTACAGGAGTAGAATTGAATTAATCTAAAAGATTATTATATTATAAAAATTCATTTAATTTTATGTTTAAATTCCGTTATTTTGACATTAAACAAACCGTTTCCACATGACTTGTATGTGGAAACAGGTCGAATGCGGTGGTGGCGGTTATGGTATAGCCGTTATCGTTAAGAAAACGTGCATCTCTGGCGAGGGTGGCGGGGTTACAGGAAACGTACACTACACGTTTGGGTTGTGCTTTAATTATTGCTGTGAGTGTTGATTCATCACTGCCCTTACGCGGCGGATCAAGAATAACCACGTCCGGCCGTTCGCCTTTTTCTATCAATTTCGGAACGATATTTTCTGCGCTGTCTGCGTAAAAAATTGCGTTCTCTATACCGTTTTTCACTGCATTTTCTTTTGCGTCCTCGATTGCACGTTCAACAATTTCTACACCTACAACGCTTTTTGCGTTTTTAGCGGCACACAGCGAAATTGTACCGATACCGCAGTAAATATCCATCACGCTTGTATTTTCATCAATATCCGCATACTCCAAAGCTTTACTATACAGCTTTTCGGTCTGTACCGGATTGACTTGAAAAAAGCTTTGAGGGGAAATATCAAATTTTACTCCACAAAGTGTATCTGAAATCCTATCATTACCCCAAAGAATTACATTTTCCTCCGTAAGTACAAGATTATTTCTCTTAGTATTAATATTCAGAACTATGCTGACAATTCTATCCGAAACCTTTCTCAATTTTGAAATCAATTTTTCACGTTTCGGCAAACTTTTTGCATTAACGGAAACGACAACCATAATCTCATTTGCAGAAAATGATTTACGTGTAAAAACACGTCTGACAATGCCTTTATGCGACTTTTCATCATATGCACTGACATTATTTTCATTCATATAATCAATTACCGCATCATTTATTTCCTTATTAATTTCATCACCAAGGCTGCAATCATCAAGCGGAATAATGTCATGACTTCTCATTGCGTAGAAACCGCAAATATTTTTACCATGCACGTTTCCGACAGGAAAAACCATTTTATTTCTATACCGTTCCGGCACATCCATACCGACAATTCCGTCAATCTTAAAATTCTCAAACTTGCCTATTCTCTGCATCGCATTCTCAACAATATCACGTTTTATATCAAGCTGTGCGTCATACTTTATATGACGAATTTGGCAACCGCCGCACCTTTTATAATGTTGGCACATAGGCTCACAACGTTTATCCGATGGTTCTATAATTTCCAACGCCTTACCGTATGCAAAATTTTTCTGCACTTTGACAACAAGCATTTTAATTTTATCGCCGTCCACCGTTTGCGGTACAAAAACCGCAAATCCGTCTATATGCGCAACTCCGTTACCGTCCGAAGAAACAGAATCTATACAAGCAACGTACTCTTTATTTTTTTCAACAGGAATCATAATTTACCTCTTATTTGTTTTGTATAATAGTTTTATTATATCATTCATTAATGGTATATGCAAGATTTTAGCAAAAAAAGAAGCGGTATAAACCGCTTCTTTTAAAATTCTTATTTAAGAATTAGTCGTTATTAACGATTAGGTAGATTTCTTGAGCTTCGTCCTTATCTGTAGTTCTAACTACTGCGAATACTACATCGTCGATAACATCTTCGTGTTCAAGGTTAAGAATATCTTGACCACCTACTGTTGTCTTAGCAGCCTTAACGTCAGGTGTTGATGCAATACCTTCGTCAAGAAGAACTCTTGAGTTATCTGATCTTGCTGCGAAGTCATATGTGTAGATCTTAGCGTTGCTGTAGTTTACTTCAAGACCTTCGTCATAGTTTACTACATACTTACCCTCAGCATTTGTTGTAACTGTACCGATTGTGATGTTGCTACCGCTCTTATCAACAACAGGACCGAATACAACGTTTACATCGTTGTCATCATCTGATAGAAGATCAGCGAACTTTGTATCTGCAAGAACTGATGATTGCTTCTTGAATGCGTTAGTTCTAAAGTCTTCAAATGATGAACCGTTTAGAACATTCTGAGCAGCGAATACTGAGTAGATTCTTGAGATGTAGCCTTCTGAGTTAGTAGCGTAAACAAGTACGTCACCTTCGTCAAATGCGTCTTCTGCAACTGTTTTACCAGCGTTACCTGTGATTACAACGTCATCATCAAGAACGAATTGCTTTTCTTCACCGTTTACAACCAAGTTGTAAGCTGTCTTATCGCCGTCTTTGTCGATTACTTCACTACCGTTGAAGATAGCAAGCTGTGTTTCTGAATTGAATACGCTTGATGTACCTTCTGTAATGATTACGAATCTGTATGTGTTGTCTGACTTAGACTTATCATAACCGTAAGCCACATAGTTGCTACCGTCATTTAGAGATGAAACAACTGAATATGAATCCTTTGTATCAACTTCTGATAGGTCAAGGATTACTGTTGAGTCAGCCATCTTAACTGAACCAATCTTGTTACCTGATTCTTTGTATTCAGCATCAGCAGCTGTTGGAGCGATTACGCCACCATTCTTAATTGTGATCTTGTTTGAAGATGAGCTTACTGAATATTCTACAACCTGTTCCGGATAAGCAACTGACTTAGGTTGTGATGTGCTATATTTAGGTTCATCAAAAGCTACTACCTTTGATTGCCAATCTTTTGTTGTTGTATCTATCTTATTTTCCTTTTTAGCATCTGAATAGAATGTAGCATACTTCAAGTATGTTGCATATTCATTAACCTTATCGCTGTCTACTTTGTACTCTTCTTCAGTACCTTTCTTAGTAATGATTTGAGCCATGTAGTCGCCGCCGGCCTTCTTGTAGATGTTCTTCAATACGCCGTAGTTCTTTGATACTGAGTTTTCGTCAGCCTTAGCGATTCTGCCGAAGTGATCAAGGTATAGGCTATATTCTGTTGATGTTTCAACATCGATATCCATACCTTCAGCAGCCTTATACTTTGTACCGCCGATTGTGTATTCACCCTTTGAATCGTTAATGCTTGTGCACTTAACGCCGTCAACAACGTTTCTTGTAACGATTACATCATAGAAGCTTGAATCCTTGAATGAACCTGTTGTATCGTATGAAATGTTAAGTACGTCGTTTTGTTGAAGATCTTTAGCTTCGATATCTTTACCGTCAAGTTTGAATGAATATGTGTAGTTATCATCATCCTTGTTTACTGTCATCTTAGCTTGGATACCTGATGAATATGTATCGAAGTTTACTGATGTTTCGTTTGTCTTGTCGATAACTTCATCAACAATAGCTGTTACATATGAAGATACCATGATTGTGTTATACTTAGCTGATGTGCTTGTTGAACCAGTTTCTGTTTCCTTTTGAAGTGTTACAGATGCTGTTTCGTTCTTATCAAGATAATCTCTTAGCTCTGCAATAGATTTTGATGATTCAACGCCGTTGATATAGATTGTAACGCCGTTTGTTGTATCAAGTTGATACTTTGTTGAACCCTTTGTTGTACCTGCCGGGAAGAAGTAAAGAGCTTCGTCTGTTGACTTGTTTTCATCAAAGTCTTCTGAAGCAACTGTTACGCTCTTGTTTGCAGCAGCAGCAGCGATTGAAAGAATTGTGAATTCATCATCGTCATTCTTTTGGATAAGTGCCTGAGAATATGTTCTTAGGTAGTTATCAGCCTTTGAATCGCCGATGTACATATCTTCTGAAACAGGTGAATCTGCCTTAACTTCTTCATCGTCGAAGTTGTCAGCTTTTTCAACTTGGAATGTAACCTTGTCAGTATCAACTGAACCAGTCTTGCTTGTTTCTGTTACACGACCGTATACTTTGTATGCGTCATGCTTTTCTGTGAATAGAGTTTCGTATGCTCTGCCTTCTTTACCGTCTCTTACTTCAAGATTAGGTGTCTTTGAACCGTTCCACTCTGTCTTCCAGCTTGCGATTACGCAAAGAGGAGCGTCCATAGCGTTGTCGATCATTTGAGCAACCTGAGCTCTTGTAAGTTCTGTGCTGTCTGTGATACCTGAGATACCCTTTGTGATATCAAGTGAAGCAGCATATGTCTTGTAGCCTGTTGGCCATCCGCCTTGAGCTTGTGCATATGTTTCGTAACCGATAGCACTTACAAGCATCTTTTGAGCCTGTACATATGTAACGTTAGCGTCTGGATCAAATTCTGTATCGCTCATACCTGCGATGAAACCGTTAGCAACACCTTGGTTGATGTAGCCTTTAGCCCAGTGATCTGCTGAAACATCAGCGAACTTTGTTGATTCTGTTGATGCCTCTGCTGATGAACGTTCTGCAAGAGCGTCAACGATCATCTTTGTGATTTCAGCTCTTGTTACAAGCTTATCCGGACCGAATGTGCCGTCATCATAACCGCTGATTACGTCAAGAGCTGAAAGTTCTTGAACAGCCTGTGCGTAGCTTGCTGTAGATTCTACGTCAGGGAAATCAACTGCGAAAGCGGCAACTGAAGATGCTACCATAGTAAGAGCAGCAACTGATGAAATTACCTTTTTGAGATTCTTATTCATAGTCTCAAATCCTCCCTTTTTGATTCTTTGTTTGTGAAGGGTTTCCTTAAATGTTTTGTATGCACCCTTCTTTGCATTACAAAACTACATTACACATTGATTATACCACGCAAACTGTGTATAAGTCAATGACGTATTACAGTTGTAAAAAAACTGTAATTCTTGTCACATCTCGGCTACAACCTGCTTTGCCGTTTTGTGACTCATATTACGGTAACAATTTTCAACTAACGCTTCTACCCTATTATTCGAAAACTGCTACTGAATATTTTACTCTTTCATAAAGCTGTTGTCAACTACTTTTTTCTGCCAACCCGATCTTTTTCATAAAATTTTATAATTAGCACAAAATCTATGTCCAATTCACGGATTTTTTGGTCAAATTGATTATGTCAACCAATGCTTTTATGTTTTACAATAGATTAGACGTATGTTTTCCGAAAAAGTTCCGCTTTTTTTGAAAAAATTTTAAAAAATTTATTGAAATCATTATTTTTTCTTAATATAATAGTGTAAACAAACTGAAAGGACTACACATATGGCTAAATATTATGCCGTCAGAAACGGCTATCATACAGGAATTTTTAACACTTGGGACGAATGTAAAAAGGAGGTTTCCGGTTTTTCGGGTGCGGAATATAAAAGTTTCACAAAGCTTGAGGACGCAAAAGCTTTTTTAGGCGAAAACGAACAAATAAGTTTATTTGACGAACCGAAAGACAATAAAAGCACCGCCGTTGCATATGTTGACGGAAGTTACAACATCTCCACAAAAGAATATGCGTGCGGAGTTATTATTTTCTATGAGGGGAAAGAAACGACATTCAGCCGAAAATTTTCAAATCCCGAAAACGCCTCAATGAGAAATGTTGCGGGTGAAATTGAGGGTGCAAAACTCGCAATGCAGTTTTGCATTGACAATCATATAGAAGAAATAGACATTTATTATGATTACGAAGGTGTCGAAAAATGGTGTACGGGTGCTTGGAAAACAAACAAATCCGGCACAATTTCTTACAAGCAATTCTATGACGAAATAAAAAAATCGGTAAAAGTTTCATTTAACAAGGTAAAAGGTCACTCCGGCGACAAGTACAACGATGTCGCCGACAGACTCGCAAAAGACGCTTTGGGAATTAAATAGTTTTTTGCTTTTATATTGACAAAATCTTGTTTCGGATATATAATGATAATAGAAAAAGGCAAGACTTTAAACGGTTATGCCATTAGTGTATTATTTATGAAAAATAACGCTGACTTATGGCTGAGTGGGCGTTATTTTTTTATGGAAATTACTAAAAGTAACAGAACTATCATAAAACAAGAGTATTCTTCAAGTTTTGTGTAAATACAAAATAGTGCAGAAAAATTTATTTAAGTGGACGGAATTAAATTCCGTCCGCTTTTACGTTATCAGAAAAATCAGCACTTGTCAATAGCTGATTCTATCAGCGAAGAATATCTCCAACTGAGAATGAATCTCGCCCCATTCACGACGGCGACCTTTCCATTTTTTCGTGATGTCCATCATTGCAAGGTACAGCATCTTAAACAAGCTATCATCTGTAGGAAAAACCCCCTTGTTTTTAGTCACTTTTCGGAGCTGGCGATTGAATCCTTCTATCGTATTGGTGGTATAGATAAGTGTACGAACTGCTTGAGGATACTTGAAATATGTGGATAAATGAACCCATTTATCGCGCCAGTTATCAGCAAGTTTCGGGTATTTTCCTCCCCATATTTCATCAAATCGGTCTAATTCTTGTAACGCTGTATCTTCATCAACAGCTGCATAAACGCGCTTTAAATCTGCCATAAGTGCTTTAATGCTCCGCATTGGTCATTGGCACAATCAATTATGACATAGGCATTTGCATATCTGCCATGCTTATTTCTATGTATTCTGCTTCCGCATTTACCGCATACTGTATTTTAACGTATAAATTTATCCAGACTCGCTTTCTCCTCATCTATATCCAACTGCTTTTTAGATTTAAGCTCGTTAGCCTGTTTGAATAATTCTGCCGGTATAATCTGAGGGTAATCATCTTTTCCGCAATATCTTTCGTTTTCAATCATTCTTTTTATCATATTTTTATTCCAATCCGGCTTGCCTTCACGGTATTCAATTCCGGTCATTGTAAATCTGTCGGCAATGCTTTTGAATGATTTTCCCGATATGTATAGCTCAAAAGCTGATTTCACCAAGCGTTCCTCCTGCGGAATGACCGCAAGAGCGCCGTATGTTATCTCATACCCGAATGGTACATACCTTGTTCCCAATTTACAGCACCTCCTCAATTCTGATGTCAAGTTCCATGTTATTTATGAGCTTGAATGTAAGCGTATCGCTGTCTGCGTATATTTTCTGCACCACACGCCTGAACTGTTCCTTGTTAAATTCAGCTATGGCTCCTGTGATTTCAAATTCTTTAAGCAATTTTCTTGTATTGTCTATTACCTTGTCAAACTCATTTTTCTGCTGAAATTTCTTTTTCTGTTTCCTCAGTTTTATAATCTGCTCGTTAAGCCTGTTGCTTTCCTCCATATATGAAACAGGCTCTATCAATCCCTTAGCTTTCAGCCTGTTGATTGACAGAACCTGTTCTGTTGTCTGTGCTATTTGAATATTTACATCTTTGATTAAATTCTTTTCTGCCGAACTCGTCCGTATCGTCTCTATCTGTGACAACATCGGATGCAGAATGTATTCCTGATTTTCCTTTAATCTGTTATACATTAGTATATATGCTTTTCTTATACAAGCATCGTCTATCGGCTTTGATGCACATTTATCTATCCCAAAGTCATGTTGCCTGCATACCCATGCATATTTACCGTTTACACGGTCTTTTTTTCTGTATATGCTTCCGCATTCTCTGCATATTATCATATGTGAGAATGAATGTTCCTGTATTGTTCTGCCCGAATAGTACAATTCCCTTCGCTTACTGAGCAGTTTCTCAGCTTTATCAAATTCTTCTCTCGATACTATCGGGACATTTGCGTTATATTTATAATACTTGTCCTTTTCTCCTCTGTTTTTCTTAGCTTTATATGGGAAACCATCCCTATATGATTTTTGCAGCAAAGCGTCACCTTTATATCGGACATTGGATAGAATATAGCTTATATCTTTTATCCTCCAAGTTACACCGCCGAATTTAGTCGGTACTCCTGCCTGATTCAGCTCATCTGCTATTTTATATATACTTTTCCCCTCTATATATGCTCTAAATATTACACGTACAACCTGTGCCTGTTCCTCATTTATTTTGAACTCATCGTTTTCTATGTAATATCCGTATGGAGCATTGACCTGCTTATATGTTCCGAGCTTCATCCGTGCCGAACAGCTCATTCGCATATTCTGTGCTATTGATATTGATTCTTCCTGTGCTATTGCCGCATACACGCATATGGCGGTGAAATCGCTCGGTCTGCCCGAATCAAGCTGCTGTTCCTCAAAGTATACCGTTACGCCAAGCTCCTTCAGTTCCTTTACCACTTCTACACATTCGCTTATGTTTCGTGCCAATCTTGATACTGCTTTAGTGAGTATTTTATCAATCTTGCCGGCTCTGCAGTCATCAATCATGCGGTTGAACTCGTCACGTTTATCTTTCCTTGCGCCTGTCAGTCCCTCGTCTGCATATATATCCACATATTTCCATTCCAGATTTTCATTTATCAATCTGGTGTAGTGCTGAACTTGTCCGAAGAATGAGTATTGCTGTTCGTATGATTTCGAGCTTACCCTCGCATACGCACATACACGAAGCTTCGTTTTTTCCTGCTGTACTGCCTGATTGCCCTGTATCACGATTACGTCAGCCATATCATTCTCTCCTTTCTGTTTTTTCAAGTATACACTACCACAATCATCTCCTTATATCCAGACCAAATACCAACAAAAGATCGTTATTGGGTATTCAGTTGTCAAAGTGCAGTGAGAGGCTATATTTCCCCCTCACTTTTATATATAGGGAGTTTTTCGAACTTTTGACAACCATTTTTCACCATTTTTCTAAAATTTCTTTTAGACGCATTAAGATTTTGTGTTTACGCTTATGTATTGCATTCTGTGATAGTTTAAGTATTTCCGCCAATCTCCGTCCGATTGATTAAGATAGTACAGTTGTTCTATCAGGAATATTTCTTCTTCAGAAAGCTGATTTAATGCCCGATTTAATTTTTCACGCATTATATTACCAACAACTTCGGTTTCAATATCAGTATTGGGATCGGCAAATATACTTTCTCCCGTATACTCGTCCGTGTCCAATGCATCAAATGAAAGAATAACCACTTCTTTCCGCTGCTTCGCCAATGTTCTGCTCCTGTCATATTCTTTCTTATATTTTTTATATTGCTCCTCTGAAACCTCATACAGATGTCCATTCATTTTCCAATAATATTTCTTCGACATAATGATGCCCTCCAATTCAATTTTGTTAGATTTTCAAATTGAATTGCATCACTACGGGTATCTTATATATACCAAATGCCAATGTTCTATCCAAAAACTGATTAATTCCCAAAAAACAAAGGCATTATGCTGTTTATCGGCTGTTCTCCAAGTTTTTGATATGATTTCACAGCAACACAGGCTTTCTTCCGCATTGCATGAAAATTTGCAGTCGGGATTAAAAAAATTTTGCTTGCTTTGTGTGTTTGATGTATAAAAAGAGAAAAGCGATATATTATGTGTCAATAAGTCGCATAATATATCACTTTTGGCTTGTTTTTCTGTTAAGTTGGCATTTTTCGCACAAATGGGTAAATGAGCTGAGTATGTTAAAACTCTTTTTTTAGCACACTCAGCTCATATCTGATATTTATTAAATTGTATCTGGCTAGTAGTTTTAAATTGCCAGCCATAAACATTATGAATAAATATACTTCATCATCCATTACTCTCAAATACCATAGCTGTCTATGGATTTTACATCTGTACCTCAATAACCTCTTTGTATCTAAACCGCTACTGTGCCACACTTAATGCCGCGCCTATAATTCCGGCATCATTGAATAGCGTAGCGGCTTCTATTTTTGTTTTCTCTCGGTATTTGTTATAATCGCCTGCATAGACATACTCCCTAAGCGGATTGAGCAGATAATCACCTTCTTTGGATATGCCGCCGCCAATCAGGATTTTACTCGGTTGAAAAATATTCAGTATAGAAATCAATCCCATTCCTACATATCGGATATACTGCTCTACTACTGCCGTAGCTGCCCTATCGCCCATTTTTGCACAATCAAAGGCGGTTCTTCCTGACACCTCACCGTTCTCTTGTACCCATTTGTGCATCATAGAACTGATGTCAGACTGCATTGCACGCTTAGTCTGACGTATCAAAGCCGTAACAGATGCGTATGCTTCCCAACAACCTTTATTTCCGCAGGAGCATTCTTCCTCTCCCTCGGCATTGATTATGATGTGTCCAAGTTCTCCACCTGCACAATTAAAGCCTCGGTATGGCTTTCCGTCTATGATAACTCCTCCACCTACACCTGTTCCGATCGTAATTAAAACAAAGCTGTCTGTGTCATCTCCGTTCACGGCATATTCGCCTAATGCCGCAGCATTTGCGTCATTCTCTAAATTGATACGCTTACCGAGCCTTTTTTCAAGCATTGCCCTTAATTCAGTGTTTTTCATTTTAAGATTACATGAATAAGCAATAACTCCACTTTTATTATCAACCGTTCCCGGACAGCCGATACCGACAGCTTTAATATCGGCTATTGAACAGTTTGCACCGTCTACTATGTCAACACACAAATCCGCCATATCCTCGACTATTTCCTCAATCGGTCTTTGAGCCAAGGTTGGAACCGACGATTTATATATAATCTTTCCCGATTCATCTACTACACCTGCGGCAATGTTTGTGCCGCCTAAGTCTATTCCTATATACATTTTATCTACTCCTCCTTTATATTACTCATCACAGAATACACGGTATTTAACACATCTTTTTTAGGGATGGTGTGTCATATTTTACATAAGTGGTAACAAATAGAATCCGTATATTCTGAAATCAATAATACACATCACTAATATATCGCTCATCGCAGAATACATGGGTTTATATAATAAGAGGGAGAGAGAGTCTTATTGGGGTAACAAGAACTTCCGTATATTCTGAGATCAGCGATATATCTTTATAAAAGCACCTCTGCCTCTATACAATATAGACGGCAGAGGCACAATTACTGTTTTTTATTTATTTATTTACGGAAATGCAGGACACCTTGGCTGCATATCCAAAAGGCTATTCCACATAAACACCTTAATATCTACATATTCGCCGCCAAAAGCATTCGGAACGCTTATGTTTTCACCAGCCGCATTTGTCTTAACGTCTGATATATCCTTGATTGTCGCCTTTACAAGATGACCATTAGCTGTATATGTAGCAACTATGAGATATGCGCTGCCTTCAGTACGCTTTATTACATTTACAGTGCTGTCCGTTGTGTTAACTCCCTTAATCTCATAATCGTCAGTCTGGATTTCCTCCCAGTGCGCATAAAGAGTTGTACCGTTTAAATCTGTAACATTTTCAGGTGTTATTGTCTCTATCTTTTTGCCGCCATTCTCCTCTGTATACCAACCCTTGAACTCATATCCTTCTTTTTCAGGTGTTGTAAGTTCGGGCAGACCCTCTATTGTGCCGGTTATTTTAATGCTATTATCTTTGTCTTGCAGAGTGATTGTATATGTTACAGGCTCCCACTGCGCATAAAATGTCACAGAACCTTGAATTGCTGAAATGTTTGTATATGCATCATGCTTCGTTCCATATTTGTACAGTGTGTCATCTTCATTAACCTTCCAACCAATAAAGTTATATCCTGCACGCACAGGCTCTTGCTTCGGAATTGCTATCTGCTCTGTTGTTACCTGATCATACGTGGTATTGTCTTCCGGTTTGTTTGTAACATTTGTACCGTTAGGCATATATTCAACCGTAAATTTACCATTTTCTATCCAGTGCGCATATATTGTCATTTCTGTCTTGTCTTTAAATGTATCAAGCAGTTTTTCTACCGTATTGAAATAGGTATCTTTTACAACACTGCCTTCGCCGTTTGGCTGTGTGCGCCAATTTGCAAAAGTAAAGCCTGCCTTCGTCGGCTGTTTTGCTGGGAATTCAATCAAATCTTCAACAGTACCTGTGATAGTTTTTTCGTCCTCCGTGAAACCGTCACCGTCTTGCAAATCTAATTTCAACGTATATGTTATTGGTGTAATATTTACAGTTACCTTAACCGCCTTATCAGGCATTGTGAAGCTGTATTTACCCTCTGTTTCTGCAACAGCTTGGCTTTCTCCGCCTTCCGGCTGATATGTAACGCCTGATATGTCATATCCGTTGGGAGCTGTCGCTGTAAATTCAACAGGATTGCCCTCCGTTGCAGTTTCAGGTGCTGTGATTGTACCCTTTAAGCCTTCGGGAATAACTCCCTCTGACACAAATTCTGATGTGATACTGCTTGTAATTTTTTCCTTTTTCGTTACAGTTGCCTTGAAGGTAATCGGGTTATATGCTCCGCCCGCTGTCTTTGGAACAAAACGGAAAGTATGCACTCCTTCACCAAGAGTCTCGGTCGGGATTTGAAGCGTAGCCGTGCTATCAACTGCGGTAATAGTATAATTAGTGATTTCTGTGTTTGTTTCACCGATAATCTCGTACAGCTTGTTTGCTTCTTTCCATACGTCGGTATAATCGCTTATCGTAATTTCTATGTTCTTGCCCTGTGGCGTATTACTAGCGCTAGATAGGCTTGGCTGTATCTGGTCAACGACAGTCTTATAGAATTTACTGAACATTGTCGCGCCTTTTGTAGTAGCACGCATATTGTAAATTCCTACAGACTGATTTGCTCTTGGACGGAACTGAATGGTTACTGTACCGTCATCGCCTATTGTTTTTTCGTCAATAAACTGTATCTTTTCCTTGCTTATTGCTTCGCCCTCCTCAAGATTTTGATTTGCAAGGAAGCTCATTGTTTTGCCTTCCGCATTATCCCCTTCAAGCTTAAGCTTAATTTTCAAAAGCGTCGACTGAGAAATGCGGAGCATTCCTTCCTCGTCAGCGGCGCTTTCTTTTAATGACTCCGGCGCCACAGTTGCTTCCGGTTCATTTGCAACCGTTGTTGTCACCTCTGCGGCAGTAATACTGCCCGCCTCAGCAAATGCCGGTACGGTTAATGCTCCCGCAAGCATTAAGGCTAAAATTCCTGATAATACTTTTTTCATTTTTTACTCCTCCTCTTGATTATCTTTATTAAAATCCAACGATACACTATCGCCGTTATTTTCTATGTTTAGTGCGTCCCCGAATATCGCCTGTACTGTTGACAATGTAACATAGGTTCTGTCATTTACAAGCTCCGCCTTTGGTAAATCCGTATGCTGTTTTGCGTTAACGTAAATATTACCGCTGCTCATATCAAAATACGTGCTTGTATACGGATAAAACAAAGATACCGTTTTAGCATCGCCGTCCCAGTAAATCTCCGCTCCGACAGCTTCGGCAAGCGGTCTTATCGGTATCATAAGCTCGTCTTTTAAACATGGCGGTGCGTCTGTTTCCCTTTCTTCACCATTTATGTATACAGCTGAAATATCCTTTTTAAATTCTATCTTATCTTGTGTTTCAAGTGGTTCAAAATTGGGGAACACATTGTAGCCGCCGACATATGTATCTATCCCCTCTGCACTCATTCCTGACAGACTGAAGTTCTCTTTGTCAAGAGTAATTAGATTTACACTTCCCGCAAGAAACCGTAGAGGATAATAATCGTCTGAGTTCCACAACGCATCGGGATTTTTCGGAATAAGCGTGAAGTAGAACAGCGGTCCGTCGCGCAGCACCACATTGTTTTCACCGCTAAAATCAACATAGCTTACCGATACAATATCACCGTTTACAGATGCTTCTATAATATCCGTATCCTGCACAAGCATTGTTTCATTTGTTCCTAAAAGCGGTCTGCCGCTTTCATCAGTTTTGAGTGTGAATTGCTCCGTATTGTATGCAAATTGAAACTCACATCCGCATAATCCATCGTTATCCTGCGGCAGATTTTTTGTGTAAATCGGGACAATTATTTCATTCGCTTCGTTCATGCTTTGCGGCGCAAAAAACACGCATGAGTTTTCTGCCGCCAATGCAGTTATCGGCATACTAATGATCACCGCAATTAAAGCCATACATAATTTTTTTATCATTGTTATAACCTCCGTTTTGTTACAATATATCGCTCATCACAGAATACACGGTATAAATAAGAGGGAGAGAGAGGCTTATTATGGGGGTATTCACAATAATCCGTATATTCTGAGATCAGCGGTATATTATTTACTATATATTATATATTACCTTTATATCGAAGCATAAAATACAACGCTCAATCTTGATCATTCGCATATGGGTCGTAATACCCTGCGTCCTTTCCGTTTATCGTAACAGGATAAACATACGCGCAGGAGGCGCTTCCGTCCGGATTAAACATACTTAATGTTCCCCTGTATGACGCTTCTGCTTTTTTCATATACTCATTATTTCTCGTAAGCCTCGCATAATCATAATAAACATTTGCGGTAAGCGAGCTCCAATAATGAGGAAAGGTATCGCCGTACATTCTTTTTTTACCGATGCCGAAGCTGTTGCAAATGCTGACATACAAAGTATTCGTAAATGTTTTGAAGTCAAAGGTCACAGATGCGCTCAAGGTCATTGTATCAGAAAGCTCTTAAGAATTATCTATCATCTCTTAACCACTGGTCAACAATTCAATCCGGAACTTCTGGTATAACCCATAAAATCACCTTTTGTAATTCACCTTCCACTGAGGGGTTATTTGTCGTGCCACAAAATCTACAATTATTTATATATTTTTAATGTTCATACCACGCTAACTAAATTTTATGTTTTTTTTCAAAAAACACTTGATTTTTATATAGTTAGCTCCATACTATATGACGAAAATGCGATTTCCAAGAGCGCACTTCGTAAATCGTCATCTATATCCATTGCCATTATCTCCATAGCGAATTTTTCTATGCTATGTTCGTCTAAAAGTCTGTAGATCTTCTCTTTCATATCATAGCTATACTGCGCTTTCAGCAATAAATCAAAGATTTCAGATTTGTAATCATTGCCTGAAATTTTTACTTCGTCATTAAATTGTACAGCTATTTCACCGTTTACATTTTCTGTTTCAACAAACATGCTGCCGTTACGATAATGCTTCTTAAATATCTTTTCCTTACCGTCCTCGGTTACTGTTATGTCACAATCCTCGATTTTTCTGAATTCCATTATGTATCTTCGGTCTTTTACAAAAAGGCTTTCATCTCCGTCAGGCTTTGAAACAGTAAATTTTTTGCCCCATTCAAGCTGCATTTTTGTGACAACACAAGCTCCGTTTTCATATTCATTCGTGCAGCCGTCGTCCTCGTACATTTCAAAGGTATTGTCCGCGCCGGGAAAAATAACTACATTGAGCGTTTTCGGATTGCTTATATCATTTACCGATTCCGTTACTGCCATCGGAATAATTCCGCCTGCCTTTACAAGCACCGGAATGGTATCAATATTTCTGTGCATGATATGTCTGCCACCCTTATATGAATGCGATGTGAATAAATCAAACCACATTCCGTCCGGAAGGTATACGTTTACACTGCCTCTCAGTGTTACCTCGCTCATAGGCGATGTAATCGGCGCAACTATCATTTCCGAACCAAACCAGTATTCATTTTGATTATATTCATAAGCCAAATCATCCGTAGAATAGTAATAGAGTGGCAGCATAAGCGGCAGACCTTCCTTATACGCGCGGTAGTTCATTGTGTAAAGATACGGTATCAATCTATGACGAAGCCGCAGAAAATCCGACATTGCCGATTCGGCTTCCTTATTATAAAGCCATACCTCTTTAGACTGAAAGTCATTGTTTGTGCTATGCAGACGCATAATTGGAGAAAATACTCCAAACTGAACCCATCTGGTTACACGCTCATCATTTCTGTCACCGTAGATATGACCGCCTATATCATGACTCCACCAGTTATAGCCAATATTTGATGCATTTGCCGTAAAATACGGCTGAAATTCAAGACTGCCCCAAGTGCAGAGAGTATCACCGGAAAAACCGATAGGATATCTGTGACTTCCCGCTCCTGAATATCTTGAAAAAATCATAGCACGTTTGCCTGTTTTCTTCATATCAAGATAATGATAATGGTTAAGCATCCACAGCGGGTCAAGTCCTTTTATGCGCGTTGTGTTTCCCTGCTGCCAGTCCATCCACCAGAAGGATACTCCTTCTTCCTCCATAGGGTTTAATATTTCCTCAAAGTATGCTTCTAAAAAGTCAGGATTCGTTGCATCAAATGCCACACGCTCGCCATTTTTAACATCAACACCCATGCGTGCAGCTATCGCTTCATATGCCTTTTCATGTTTTGCTATTCCCTCTGCGGGATGCAAATTCAATGTTACCTCCATACCCTCGTTATGGAGAAAATCCAAAAATGCTTTATGGTCGGGAAACAGTTCATCATTCCATGTAAATCCTGTCCAGCCTGAGCCGCATTCAGGAGGTATTTTTGTAGTGTGCCAATCCATATCAATAACTGCAACAGAAAACGGCAAATCTTTTTCTTTGAATTTCAGCATGAGATTTTCATATTCCTGCTGCGTATACTTATAGTATCTGCTCCACCAGTTACCAAGCGCATATCGTGGAATCATTGGTGGATTACCTGTTAATTTATAATAATCGCGAAGCGCATCAAGATGGTTCGTTTTATACGCAAAAAGATAAACGTCTGTCGCTTCATTGCGAGGCTCTATCCAGCCATCATCTGTTAATATAAGGGAATGGCTGTCGTCAAGCGATACTATGCCGCGTCTTGACATTATTCCGTCCTCCAGAGGGCATGCTCCGTCTGCACCGTCCAAAGTACGCGCTGTTCCTTTAAGATTGTCCGCATCCATACCGAAATGCCACGGCTGACATGATGTACCGTTTTTGCCTCCCAAAATAGCAGATAAACTATTTTTGGAAAACTCTCCGCCGCAGTATGTAAGCTCTAAACACTCGGTTTTTATCGTGATTGAGCCATCTTTTTCAATAACCGTAAATTCGGGCGTGTCAAAATCGCGATTAACAACCACCTGTGTTGCCCTGTTCTCAAAAATTCCGTCAGCATTATATTCCATTCTTATCAGGGCTGGCGTAAGTACGGTAAAACGCCAGTCTTTACCCTGCACCACAGACTCCGCCCTACAGTTTCCCGTTGTTTTGTATTGATACTCTTTTTTCATATGAATTACTCCTTTCAAATTTATCCAAGCTCACTTCCCTGTATTGTTTTAATATATATAATTTTATTCAAATAATGTAATGGGTATAAACATGGTGCCGACACTTCCATTCGCTTTTAATTCCAACATGAAATCATTACGCCCATGCTTCATTGTATGGGGGTATAACAAATTCCGCATAGTTAATCGCAGAACCGCCATGCGCCTGATCTAAAAATATTGCCGTTTCCCTGCACGGAGATACATCCCATTCTTCCGGCATCAAATGCCATTTTACAGTAACCCAGCGCTGACGGCGAAGTTTATTGATTATCGTAAGAGATATCTTTTTCTCCTCTTCCGATTTAATATGTATGCCGCCGTTATATTTTACAATTTCATCAAATATTACCCCTTGTTTTTTTACACTCAGCACATGGTTTTTAATCTCATCACGGAAGGTAGTACGAGCATATATCCCCAGCTTTATATCTTGTCCCTTGAGCTACTCTCCACTGTTCATTATCAATTCTGTTCCACATAAAGTAAATTGCTCCGTATTGTATGCAAATTGAAATTCACATCCGCATAGTCCATCGTTATTCTGCGCTAGCTTTTTCGTATAAACCGGAACAATAATCTCGTTTGTCTCGTTCATACTCTGCGGTGCAAAGAATATACACGAATTTTCTTCTGCCAATGCCAGCACAGGCATACAAACTACATAATCTTTTTATCATTTTCTATACATCCGTTTCATCACTAATATATTGTTCATCACAGAATACACGGTATAAATAAGAGGGAGAGAGGGTCTTATTCGGGTAACAAGTTGCCGTATATTCTGACATCAGCAATATATTATTAAAATTTTACTATGTACTTTTTAATATTGTTTTAAACAGCTCAAAAGCAAATAACCAGTGCATACTTTCAGTTGGATGATTTATTTTATTTGACAAAAGTTTTACTGTGTCAATGCCGATTTGCTCCATATCTTTCCATATTTTATAGCAATCACACACCATAATTTTATATTTGTCGCATATCTGACGCGCACATTCCATATATTCATCCATTACTCCATTATTTTGCCGTTTTGCCGTTTCTTCCATCAGTGCTATCATTTCAGCGTTCGTTTCAAATTCATAAACACGGCTATTAGTCATATTGGGTGTCATAAATATAGTTTGTATCCCATAAAGCTTTTCAAATATTTTTTCCAAAGAGTCTTTATATTCTTTTATTCCGTCTATATCCTTCGTACTATCGTTAAGTCCAAAGCATACTATAACCATATCAGGCTTATGACAAAGCATTTCATCTATGCGAGCCAGTCCCATAGTCGCTGTATCACCGCTTATTCCGTAATTGAGTATATTTACTGATGTGTCTTTAATACAATATTCAAAAATCTGCTGAAGCTTTTTTGAATATGCTTCCCATGGTCTGTAAACAGGCTCAAACGTTTTTCCCTCAGCCACACGCAATTCAAAACACCCCTGCGTCACGCTATCGCCAAAAAAAGCAATAGTAACTGGTTTCTTGTTTTTTATTTTGTCCGCCAGCTTATTCATAGACTCATCTCCTTATTATTATCATTCCGCTTACAGGCACATTAAATTTTTTCAATGTATTTCTCAAAAGCGTACCTTTTTCAATAATTTTACCTCTGCAATTCAAAATATCATATGTTCCATCTATATTCTCTGCATTGATATAAAGCGCATCTTTTTGCGCGGCATTTACATATACTGCTTCATCAATTCCGCTTTCTATATTCCATACCACACCCGAAAAATCAACCGCAACAGCACGATTGCCTTTTTGGGCATATGCCATTGAATACAGCATTTCGGGCTGATATACATGTAAAGATCCCTCTAAAAGAACATCACAGTATCTATCGCAGAAGCTTAAATAAAATTTAAGCATCTCCATATGTTCAGCCGGTATATCATTAAGCTTAACAGAAATCTGAGGTACGCTGAACAATACGTTTGTTATTTGCCTTGCCGCATTCTCCGCGCTCCCCGACATATCCCACATCAGCATATCGCTATGCACAACACCGCACCCCGACATCATTCTCAAATCAAGAGTTCTCATTCTGTTTGTCAAAGCGTCATACGGACAGTCACTTGCTCTGAGCATATTACCGTAGGTCTGCATAAGCGGTCCTATATAATTTTGGCGAAACTCTATCAATATGTCAGGTTTTATCGCTCTTAACCTTTTCAATATATCGCCAAGCAACTTTTCTATTGCATCCTCAAGCTGTTCTGTATCCATTTCTGAATTGTATTCATTTGAAGATTCCGTCATACGCAAGGAATCTATAAAATCAAGCTTAAATCCGTCTATTCCCCATTCTCTAACTGCATTTTCGTATATACCCGTCAGGTAATCTCGTACCTCACGATACCTTGGGTCAAGCACGCAATAATCATTATCGGCGCTGTCAAGAAATTTGCCTTTAAATTTATTCCATGCCTCGGAGTATTTACCCACAAACGGAACACTATACCACAGGATAAATTTCATTCCCGTACTATGTACTGCGTCTACAAAGGCTTTCATATCTCCTATTCGTTTTATCGCGGGCTTCCAATCACCACAATAAGCATATCCGCGTTCGCTATTGTCCGTCTGCCATCCGTCGTCTACAATCACCGCGCGCATACCGAGCTCATATGCTTTTTTACATTCGGCAACAACCGCTTCTGTGTCTATGTCCTGATGGTAACTGTACCATGTGGAATACATAGGATGTTTTGCTATGTCCGGAACGCTCATATCCGGCAAATTACCTGATTTCCGCCACCACCCTGAAACATCACGCATTATGTCATAAATACGAATATTCCGCATATCAAGCCTTATAATAGTTTCATACGAACTTCGCTTAGCCGTCATACAGGTGAAAAATTCTATATCCATCTCAATAGCTGCATTTTCCTCGCACACCCCACATTTTATCGAGACGGGAGTTTTAAAGTCCGCTATTGCACAAGTCATGCTGTTAATACCATCAGCTCCGTATAAGCACTGCACAGGTGCGCCGAATGCCGCGCTTGATTTACATTCTGCCTTGCTCCAGTCAAATCGTATATTCCTTATGTATTCGGCAGTCGGACTCCATTGCGCAAAAACATTCTCGGATTTTACATAAAATTTAATTACAACAGGTTCAGGATTTATTTTTTCCTTAAAATCCAGCCTCAATTTCAGTAGCTTAATATTTGCTTCATTACTTATATCGCAAAGCTCATAATCATATTGCGTGTAAATCTTAATGGTATTTTCATATAATGACATACTTATATCTGCTCCTTAATGATAAATTTATTCTCCCCTGTGCGGAGTTTTTGTCCGTTGTAAGTTGCATTTACATTTTGAGGAACCTCAACACATAAATTCACAGCTCCATTTTCCCGTTTCCATTCCACGGTAATTCTGCCGTATTCAGTGCTATAATAACCGCGAACATAACTTAATTCTTTTACAAAATATGGTTTTATATCAATCCTATAACCGTTTGTATTGTCAGGCTGTATTCCTATAATATCTGTCATAAGCCATGCCATAAAGTGCGAATACATATGATGGTTTTTGGACTCTGTCATATTCCACCTTTCATACAATGTTGTTGCGCCGTTATTCAGCCAGTTGATATATGACGGAAATCCCTCGGCAGTGATTATCTTATACGCATATTCCTGCAAATCGCACTTGCTCAAAGCCCTGTATAAATATCTCAGTCCGACCATTCCGCAGTCGTGATGAAAATTCTTCTGTTCTACAAGCTCTTTTAACTGTTTTTTCAACAGTTCAAAATCATCGTATATATCAAAATATATAAGCATTGCAGCCGCTGTCTGCTTATTAACGCTGCACCTTCCGTTTGTCAGGTATTTTTCCTTTACCCGCCTGACTGCATATTGCTCTTTTAGCTTAGTTTCATCTGTATTCATACCGTCAAGCTCCTGTGCAAGCAGCAATATTCGTATAAACTTTATTTTTAGCAGGGCGTTTATAAATACTGAATCGACCTTATCATCATTATCGGGAGCCGCCCAGTCGTCAAGACCGAAATTAAGGTTTCCGTCCTTATCCTCTTGCGTGTCCAGATAGTCCAAATATCTTTTAAAATACGGTATGCTGTCTGTAAGAGGCTTTTTATTTCCCGTGTGTAAATACAGTCTGTACGGTATCTCAAACAAAACACCGTCCGATACAGGTCCGTTACCCCAATGATAGCCCCAGCCTGCCGTCGGAATAATACCGGGCAGAGCGCCGTCCTCACGCATGGCGTCATGAATATCTGTAAGCCATTTTTCAAATACTCGCTCTGTTTCAAAATTTATAAGCATCTGCTCAGTCGACGACTGTGCGTCGTTTGCCCAGCCGAGCTTTTCACGCGTAGGGCAGTCTGTAGGCATATAAAACAGATTTGACAGCGTTGCATTTTGTCCCGCTTTAAAAAGCTTGTTTATCCTCTCGTCAGAACACTCAAATCCCGTTCTCGTTTTTACAGCCTGATGAACAAACACTCCCGATACGTCATTTAAGGACGGATTTTTTATTCCGCTTATTTCTATATACCTAAAACCATGATAAACAAATATCGGCGACCACACAAAGTCCTTACCGCAGCAAATAAATTCATCGGTCTGAAACGGTGATGACGGATAGTATTTTTCCATATCATTAAGCTGAAGCGAATAATCCTCATTTATTTCCTCCGCATATCTAATAATGATTTTATCACCGCCGGTTTGATTTGTATGAAGCCGTATGTAACCTGATATATTTTGTCCTATATCAAAAACATACTTATCGTCTCCCGACTTATACATTGCTTTTGCAGGCAAAACTCCACATTCCCTTATCGGTTCACATTCGCAAGGTCTGAAAGCTCCTTTAGGCGGAGTATTATCCTCTGCCGCCGCACTCCATTTGCTGTCGTCAAAATTATATTCTGTCCAGTTCTCAGCATACAGACGTGAATCAAAATGCTCGCCGCACCGAAGCTGATTATATGTAGCGGGAGAATCTATACTGCATTTCCATGTACTATCACTTTTAACCGCTGTGCTTCCGTTAACGTCAAGCCGCATAATGAATTTAGGATTGTCACGCCATTTTGCCTTATCATAATCCCACGCCGATTCAATCCCCTCGTTATACCAGCCGCAGCCGCAGATTACCGCAAGGATATTTTCTCCCTTATTAAGCAGATTTGTAACGTCATATGTATTGTACCAAAGTGTTTTGGAATAATTACTCACAGGCGCAGTAAACAAATCCTGAGTTATTTTTTTGCCGTTCAGCCACACATAGGCATAACCAAGACCACATATGTTAAGCTTTGCTGATTTTACTGTTTCTGATAAAACAAACTTTTTTCTGAACATCGGAGCGTAAAATTTGTTTTTATCAAAAGGAATATCAGGCTTTATAAAAGATATTTTTTCAAACATATTTAATCCTCTTTGTCAAGCAGTTCAAGCGGATAATCCCCCAAACGCTCCACTTCAAAATTATTCGCCTTAAACTTTTCATAATCAAATTCATTAAGCTCGTCAATCGCCAGCTTATGAAATTCATAAAAATTCGGCCACCATTCATATCCGTCGCCCAGATTGTGATTTAAAAATGCGTCCGCTATATCCTTTCCCATCTGCGGTGCGACATAAAAAGCTCCCATTGCAAGCACATTTACTCCATTCCCCGTAATTGCGCGAAGCGCCGCCGGTACACTTTCGACCACGCCGGCATGAACGCCCGGACATTTGCTTGCCGCAATATGTATACCCATTCCAGTGCCGCAGAAAATCAGCGCTCTTTCAAATTCGCCTTCTGAAATTTTCGCGCCGACCTTTAAACCGATACGGTGAAACATTTCCGGTTCTTTTTCATCCGCTGATTTTACTCCGATATCAGTAACCGTCCATCCTTTTTTTCTAAGATGCTCCGCTACTACTTCTTTAAGAGGAAAGCCCGCAAAATCCGCACCTACAAGTACCTGCTTATCCTTTACTTTTTTCATTTTTTCGTCCTCCCTAAACTTTTTTTATTTTTGATATTTCATTCTGTATTCTCGCGGGGTAATTCCCACATTTCGCTTGAACACTACCGAAAAGTAATTTGCATCCTCGTATGCAACCTGCTCGGCAATTTCTGAAATTGTATAATTAGTGTTTGCAAGCAGTTTTTTTGCTTTTTCAATACGCTTATTAGTTACATATTCTACAAATCCCTGTCCTATATAATTTTTAAATAGTTTGCTTAAATACTTTTGTTCCAGATAAAAATGTCCGGATAAAAATTTCAATGAAATGTTTTTACAATAATGCGAATCAACATATTGAACTATATCCTTTATTTTTGACTCCCCATTCAATTCTATTTTGTCATCTACACGGCAAAAATCACACAAATCCACAAGTAAATCTCTTACTGAAAAATTAAAGTTATCTTTATTATTCAGTTTGTCATTAAGTTCTTGTATTAAATTCTCCACATACTGTGTTAAATGATTGTTTTTGTTAATAATATCCTGTATTCCGCTTAAAAGCTTTTCTGTCCATACAGTAATATCCGAAAAAACTATCTTTTCTTGTCTGAAGTGCATATAACTACGTCGTATCTCAATCTTTGCCGTATCTATATCATTACTTTCCAGCATCATTATGATATTGTTATATACATCGTTATAATACTCGCTGATATAATGTGTTACTGTATCGCAATACTCCTGTATAAAATTTTTTTCACGAATTGTGGAATTAAGAGCTGTTCTTGCATTGAAATATACTTCTGAAAATTTCATATTATGGTTTCCATATGCAAATCCTACGCAAAATGCTTTGGACAGTTCTGCTTTCAGACTATCAAAACTTTTAATTTTATCTGCTGTGATAAGCATAAGTTCTTTACGATTTATAAACAAGGTGTACACATCACCTATGCCCTTATTTACTTTTTCATAAATTTTCATTTTTTCATCAAAATCTGAAACGAAATCTGCCTTGCTTTTCATTATATACAGATAATAATCTTTAAAATCTATTAGTCCTTCTGTCGAAATATCTTCATTAATTAACATATCAAGCATATATTCATTTTTGCCTATCTTTTCAACTAAATTGCTTCGTGTATTATGCTGTATATTCATAATACATTTAAGAACAGCCACTTCAAGGTCTGTCCTTGAAACAGGTTTTAATAAATATTGAGCCACACTTATATTTATAGCTCTTTGAGCATACTCAAATGACGCATAACCGCTTATTATAATTACTTCACATTTTATGTGCTTCAAAATTTCCTCTATCATTGTCAAGCCGTCAACATTTTGCATTTTAATATCAGTTATTATTATATCCGGCTTATATTTCATTGCTGATTGAATCCCTTCTGACGCACTGAAACACATATCGACAACTTCAATGTCAAAATTTTCCCATTTCAAAAGCTGCCTTATTCCTTCGCGCGCATTTTTTTCATCATCAACTATAATCAGTTTATACATGATATTTTCTTCCTTTCCTGCTTACAGTTTTATTTTAAATCTCCTTATACGGGATTTCTATCAGAACTTGTGTTGATTGGTCGGCTTCACTGAAAATATCCATAAATACATTTTCTTCTCCGTAAAATAAAATCAGACGCTTATATAAATTTTGTAATCCTATATGGTTATTACTGCAACCCTGATTCTTAATATTTTCTTTAATCTCTTTAAGTTTCTCTTTTGTTATTCCAACTCCGTTATCTGCTACATTGATAATAATCCGATTATCATGTTTTTGCGCTATAACTGTTATAAAACCATCCTTTCGCTCCATTGGCTCTATTCCGTGCTTTATGGCATTTTCAATTAAAGGCTGTAAAATAAATTTAACAACATGGCAATTCATAAGACTGTCATCTATATCAAATTCATACTCGAATTTATCTCCTATCCTCATATACCATATATCAAAATAGCTTTCCGCACATCTTACTTCATCAGCCAAGGCAACCGTTGTCTCTTGTGAAAGATTATATCTTAATATCCTTGAAAGACTTACAACGACGTTTTCTATTTTGTCGTTTTCTTTATTTATCGACATCATACGCACAAGGTCAAGCGTATTATATAAGAAATGCGGATTGGTCTGGTTTTCATACGCCATAAGCTGAGCATCCTTAACCTGAATTTCCATTTGCATAATATGATTTACCTGCTCATCCAGCTTTTCAATCATTTTGTTAAATTCCTCGCCGAGCAGTCCAATCTCATCATCTCCTGAATATTCTACTCTGCTCGTCAAATTTCCGTGCCGGACATCCTCCATACACCTGAGCATTTCGCTTATAGGCTTGCCATGATGCTTATATATTTTATTTACAATCAGTATCAAAACAATTGAAAAACCTAAAGCCATTAACAAGAATTTTAATATAATCATATAAATTCCGTTGTTAATTGCAGTTTTATTCATTAAATAGCAATATGTCAAATTGAAATTATTTGACTTCTCATAATACAACTGATATTTATTGCCTTCATACGCAAAATTATTATCTGAAACACCCAGCTCTTTTGTATTTCCTCCCTTAAGACGGTCTTCGTTGCTCAAAACAATATTGTCTGACATTCCTAAAATCAAGAAAATATCTTTGTCCTTTTTTGAGTGGGAACATATATCAATCAGCCTATTTTCATTTATCATAATGTGTATATAACCTATCGGCTTCATAACAGACGAATAGGCATATAATTTTTTGCTTAAAACAATACTTCCGTCGCAATAATTCCACACCTCTTGCCCGTCCAGATTATTCATTGTATCCAGTTCTTCTTTATGAATATGATGTATTTTTTCTTCATTCCAAACCCCTACTCCAACTTCCATTCCATCATTATCAACAAAACATATTCCGGTTACTCCGCTTACTTTATCAGAATAATTCTGCAATTGCTGCGCCAGATGATAGGCATATATTTCTTCATTTCCATATTCATATTTATTGTTTATAACTGTTTCGATATCCGCTGAGCTTACACTGTGCAATATATTAGAATATTGATTAAGCTCAATATCCATATTATCACGGACAGCCGAGGCTATATTTTTCACGTAATCTCCCGATACTTTTATAATATTTATCGCATATGAATATGCGCTCACAACAAATATTGCGGTTATCGCTATACAGAAGGTAACCATATATACCAAAAACAGCTTTTTCCAAAAAAATCTTATTTTTTTATTCATGAGTATACCTCCTGCATAGCAATTATAATTGTTATCTGATTTCCCGACCGAGATTGGTTCCCGCCGGAATAACGGCAAAAATATATTTACTGAGCCTTTTCATACTTTCCTCCACGCATTTCTAATTCGTCAAGTCCATAATTATTTTCTTTTGTGAACTTTCCGTCAGACTCATATTCTTCAAGCCACATTTTATAATTTTCATTAAGCTTCTTTTCCATATCGGCATAATCAAAGTTTTGTCCCGAAAGCAGCTGCATAACTGCATCTGTCGGGGTCTGTGCCATTTTGTCGGAATCAAGACACAAAATATTATCAACAGGAACACTGCCGCCTTGGAACGCTTCAAATATAGGGTCTACATCAAGCTCTTTTACCGTTGGAATTTGCTTTGTGCTGTCAACAAAAATCTTATACTGTTCCTTTGAAAACATAAACTGAAGGAAATCAATAGCCGCTTCTTTCACAGCAGGGTCTTTTTCTGCCGATTTAGTAATTGTAAGCGACTGTACGCCTCCGATAACAGGATTACCGCATACATATTCACTATTCTCCTTTGTGAATAAGGGAAGCTTAAATGCGCCTATACGCATATTTTCTTCATTTTCCATAAAGGTTTGAATATCCCAGCTTCCCGACATAAGATGAGCCGCTTTACCTGTAAGCAATTGAGATTTTGCAGCCGCCTCGTCAAAACCGGTTGCGTTCTTGCTGTATTTAGCATAATTCTTAACCTCATCCCAAAAACGCTCCTGCAATTCCTTGTATTTGCCGCTCGTCAAATCAATCTTCCCATTCGAGATTGCCGCTGCTATTTCATTATTTGAAATAGCGCAGTCACCATTTATGTTTATATCGCTGTCCGATAAAAATGCGTCGCCGAGCAATCCTGTATTCAGGTACCACATAAACCATACAACTGCGTCCTTCTTCTGCGCCATAAATGCAATAGGATTAGTTCCGTCTTGTTCTATAACCTCACAATTATGGATAAATTCATTCCAGGTTTCAGGAATTTTCAAATTAAGCTTTTCATATAAATCCATATTGTAATAATATGCCACGCCTAAATCAAACAAAGGCAAAGCCACGTGCCACGGCTGAGTATAATCGGTTGCCTGTTCAAGCTTTCCGTCAACAAAACAATCCTTCCATGTTTTTTTGTCATATGGATTTTCGCCCTCCAGCGCTTCCTTGAGGTCAACTGTCAATCCCTGCTTATATTGCTCGCCTATAATTGTCGCATGATTGCTTTCAATTGTAGGAGCCTGATTTGACGCAAATCTTGTCTTTATCCATTCCTGATATCCGCCTACTGGCTGAGATATTAACTCAACCTCTACATCGGGGCGCACAGATTTATAGTTTTCAACAATCTTTGATAATGCGTCCTCCATCTCCGTGCCTGTACTCGGCTCCCAAAATGAAAAGCTTATTTTCACCTTATCAGAAGCCTTTCCCTGTCCTCCGTCACCACCGCAGCCTGCCAAACTGATTATTGTCATAGCCGCCGCCATTACTACCGCTGTTACTTTTTTTAACATTTTTAAATCCTCCTCTTTATAATATTGTTTATTCTTTTACCGCACCCATGGTTGCTCCGCCTATGTATATTTTCATTGTGCATACAATCAGAGCAATCAACGGAATACTTACAATACAATACGCCGCCATCTGCAAGCCGTAATCCAATCCATACTGACCCGCAAGCTGATTAAGTCCAACCGGAATTGTGCGCATCTTATCTGAACTGAGTACAATAAACGGCCACATAAATTCATTAAATTTTGAGAAAAATGTCTGTAAAAATATTGTTCCCACTATTGGTAATGATATCGGTAGTACCATTCTCATAACTATCCTGATTTCGTTTGCCCCGTCAATCCTTGCCGCCTCAAATATCGAATCAGGAATTCCTTCAAAAAACGAACGGGACAAGACTGTTGCCACAATTGACCCTGCTGATATTCCGGGTAGTATTACTCCCCAATAAGTATCATTAAGATGCATTGACAGCACATTCAAATACATTGGTATAAGCAAAAGTCCGATAGGAATCATCTGAAACATCATTACAACAGTAAATAATACTTCCTTTGCAGGCAATTCAAGCTTAGCAAACGCGTATCCCGCAAATACAGACACAGCTATAACGCCGATACATATAGCAGGGGTAATAATAAATGAATTAACAACATATTTGCTTATTACGCTCCATGCTTTAGAAAAGTTCTCCCAATGCGGTGTTGAAGCAAAGCCCCAAAAATTTGTAACTATCTCATTTTGGTCTTTCAGAGATGTAACAATCATTATGTATATCGGCGCAATAGTAAGTATCACAAAGAATATAAGTATTATTTCCGGTATATGTGAGCTTTTTCCCTCTTTTAGTTTTTTATTTTTCATTTCCGTCCTTCCTCCAATCATATCTTTTTTATTTTTCTGACTGCTGTTATATCTTGAGCACTGTAATTATAACCATTGTCCTCAAAATGGTATCCGTCAGGCAGTTCAATTTCACATTCTGTTTCCGGCGGACACTTAACCTTAAGCTCTATGCTGTCACCATTTCTCTGCCATTCTACGCTTACCTTACCGCTCGGCAAATTATGATACGCTCTCGCAAAATTAAGCCCTTCAATAAACATAGGTCTGATTAAAACGTTTTTGCTGCTTTTTACATTTATTCCTCCGACATATCTGATAAACCACTGTATCACATCGCCTAAAAAATGATGATTATATGACTTTTCTCTGCTCATATCTCCCAAAACAAAATGTTCGGGAAGAGTTGTCGCGCCCTGCTTTACATAATAGCCATAGGAAGGGAACTCCTCATCCGTTATCATCTTATATGCCGTTTCAACCTCACCAAAACGAGCTAAAACGTGAAATATTACTCTTGTTCCAAGAAGACCGCAGGTTAGCTTATAATTATCACTCTTTAATATTTTCATCAATTGTCCGAAAGCATATTGTTTTTCCGCCGCTGTGAAAATATCAAAATATATACCCATCGCCTGCGCTGTCTGGCATCTGCTTTTAATTGTCATAGTGTCGGTATTAAGGTATTTTTTTCTGACGGCAAAATATAGTTCATCTCCGAGATTTTTGGCAAAATCCGCATTATGGTTAAGCCCGGCAGCCCGAAACATCTTTTCGCTTTTTCGGCATGTATCAAGGACACAAACACTGTCTGTAAAGCCTAAAGGAACAATATAATCATCGGAATTTCTGCATACCGGTCCGAGGTCGCCTAAACCTATTTCAATAATGCCTTCTTCATCTCTTTGCCTGCATATATATTCCAGATAAGACATCATAGCATGAGCATTTTCCTTTACGATATCCATATTGCCCCGATACTTGTACAGCATATACGGTAAATTAAACAGTACACTGTCCCATATAGGACCGTTTCCCCATTCATATCCCCACGTATCGGTAGGTACAATACCAGGAATACTGCCGTCAGAATGCTGAGCGAGCCTGATATTATTGAGCCACTCCCTCCAGCTCTTTTCAGTGTTCATTGTCATAATCATATGCTCCGAGGACACTGACGCATCGCCCGTCCAGCCGTTCTTTTCTCTGTGCGGACAATCGGTAGGGAAATAATAAAAATTCGCCCTGTCACTCCGCCTCGCAATCTCAAAAATCTTATTTGCCATATTATCTGAACATTCAAAGCCGCCTGTTTCCTCTAAATCAGAACTCATGACAAGATACGTCAGCAACTCTCCTGTTGCCTGCTCTTCAGTTATTCCTGAAATATAAATATAGCGAAAACCATGATATGTAAACATCGGCTCAAAAATTTCTTCTTCATCGCCGCGCAGTACATAAATATCACGCTGCACATATCCGTCAGGATAAAAATTAAAATTACCGTAGTCAGGATTATCACCATCAAGATACTCACAGCATTGTATATCTATTCTCTGACCTTCTTTTCCACGTATTTTCAATCTGAATATACCTGCGTTGTTTTCTCCAAAATCATATATGTATCCGCCTGTTCTTTCAGGAGGCTTTTCCTGTGTTTCTTTTCCCTTGAGCCATCGACATACATCTTCACGCGGAGTATATTTAGCAAGCTCACCCTTATAAATTCTTATAGGCTTTATTTCTTTTATGACCCGTATAGGTTCAGCCTCGCATATCTTTGCTTTTCCTCTCGGTCTGTCAGCCAACACAGGGCTATGCCATTTATCATCTTCGATAAAACCTGCTTCATTCCAGCCTTTTTCTTCAAGCCTGCTGTCATAAAATACTCCCGAACGCAAATCATTAAATGTGATTGCTCCTTTTTTACACTTAAAATCTGAAGCATCATAGTATTCTGTTTTATCAAAACTTTCAATTTCTGCAAAACATGCCAATTTAGGCGATGCGTTAAATACATTCTTATCAAAATCCCATACGCATGTTTTGCTGTTTCCGAAACCGTCTCCGAGCATTATACCGATTACATTTTCGCCGTTCTGCAAATACGGCTTTATATCATATAAATCGTAATACGTTATATGGTCGGGATTGGATATATACGGAGCAAGATATCCTTTAGTTATTTTTCTTCCGTTTACAAACAAATCATAAAAACCTATACCGCATATACTTATTTCCGCTCGTTTTATATGTTCAGGTACTGTAAAGCTCTTTCTGAATATCGGCGCCGCAACATGCTTAAAATATGTTGAACGCTCTCTATCCTCACATACAAATTTATCTGATAATATCATTAACTCTCCTTCTTTCTTCTCATTATAATAAGGCTGAAAACAAGGGTAATAAGAAACAATATTACCGATATTGCGCACGAATATCCATACTGGCTGTTTCCTGATGAAAACGCCATTTTATACATATGTAACCCCGGCACAAGCGACGCATTATTGGGACCTCCGTTTGTCAGAATTAAAAATCTTTCATATTCCTGTATCTGACCTATGAGAGCTAATGTCAATAAGGTTTTTAGCTGAGGTGCTATAAGAGGCAGCTCCACCTTGAAAAATGTCTTGAATGTGCCTGCCCCGTCAATCTGTGCGCTCTCAATCATTCCCGGGTCTACACCCTGCAGAGCAGATGTGGCTATAATATAATTAAATCCCGAAATCCACGGAAAGCCTATAAGCACGATTGCCCACAATACAAATTTTTCTGTACCTAAAACATTGGGAAAAGTTGCGTCAAACCATTTGAATATATGTGCAAAAGCGCCTATTTCGGGATAATATAAAAACTTCCACATCATCATTGTTACAACGCTTGGTATAGCCATAGGCAAAAATAACAATACACGGAATAAATACTGCTTCTTTTTACTTTTCACCATCAATGTCAGTTTTGCCGCTATTACCGAAAAGCTAAAGCAAAATACCATAGCAAACAGTAAAAATACCATATTTTTTAGCGCTATGGGGAACTTGCTATCCTTTGTAAATAAATCAATATAATTCTGGAAACCTATAAATTCATTGATTGATATTGCGTCATATTTATAAAATGATTTTGCTATACCCGTAATAAACGGCACAAGCATAAATGCCATCATAAAGACAAACAACGGAAGTATGTACAATAAATTATAATATTTCCTATTATTTCTTAGTTTTTCATTTTTCATATCATTTCGCCTTTCCTTACCACAAGGCCTTTAAGCATTGCTTTTTATTATTGATTGTTATTCTTAAAGATTCTTTATTTATTTTAATTATACCATTTACCATTTTTCATTTTAATAGATATTTTCGTTATAAATCTTTAATTTTTCTCAAATTTAAAGGTGTATACTGCTCAAATGCAGTATACACTTCTTATTTTAATTTTAATATAGTATAGCTCACCGCACCAAGCACAATTTCTCCTTCGGAAATTTTAATATTTCCGTTTTGCATAATCACATCTACACATAATTCCATTTCAAATCTTTTATCTTCATTTGAAGGATTTATACATATTAAATACTGTTCATTTTCACTCATTCTTTTATATACAAGTGGATATCCGCCATTTTTTCTGTTTAAAAACTCAATACCACCACTTGCAGAAAGCGCCTGAGTAGTTTTTCTCAAAGCAATGAGTTCCTTAACTTTATTAAGCAAAGAATTTTCATCACCAAGCTGTTCTTCAACATTGACTCCGTTTTCATTTACCGGAAGATATAAAAGCTCCTTTGCTCCATCGGAAAATCCGGCATTTTTACCCTTCTTCCACTGCATAGGTGTTCTTGAACCTGTGCGTGTAAAACCGCCTTCTTTAGATGGCATATCCGGAATATATTCCATTCCTATTTCATCACCGTAATACACAAAAGGTATTCCCGGCATAGTCATAATAAATGCAAAGATAACCTCAAGCTCCGTATTTGTTCTTCCGTAACTTATTCTTGCAAGGTCATGATTACCTGTAGGAATGGAAATAAATCCGCGGTCTTTTGTTTTTTCATATTCGTCAAGATAATCATTCAGAAATGTTTCTATATTACCGTTTCCTCTGGTGTCAAAAAAGCTGTTTCCAAAGAATATTCTCGGGACATTCCTCTCATCTTCCGCTCTGAAAAGACTGGTATATGCAGGAAATACCGCATGAATAAGAAAATCAATATGAAATCCCGCCGCTATGGCCCGACTCGGATGAGACCATTCAGAAATAAGTACGCACTCAGGATATTTTTCATCAAAAATCGTGCGTATTTCCCTCCAAAATTTGATTATGGCTCTACCGTCATAATCATTTTTTATTAGAGATGCCGCCAAATCCACACGAAAACCATCCGCCCCAAGCGTTATCCAATATTCCATAATATTGATAAGCTCCCGTTTTGTCTCGCGGCAGTCCGGATGCTCCGGAGGTAACTGCCATGACGGTTCATCAATATTTGCAAATCCATAATTCAGAGCCGGCTGACAATAGAAGAAATTCTTCATATATGCACCGTTACGCTGAGCATATCCGCCTATACATTCTCCGTTATAAATATTTAACCAATTATCTGTCCAAACATATCGGTTCGTGTATTCGTTTTTCTCAGTGCAGCAAGATTTTTTAAACCATTCACACTCTAATGACGTATGCCCCGCGACAAGATCAACACAGACTTTTATACCCTTTTGGTGAGCGATAGTACAAAGCCGTTTAAAATCAGCATTTGTACCATATCGTTTTCCTACCTTATAAAAATCGGTTACATCGTATCCTCCGTCTCGGTAAGAGGATTCATAAAATGGATTCAGCCATATAGCCGTAAATCCCATATCTTTTATGTAATTAAGTTTCTCTGTTATTCCATTTAAATCACCTATTCCATCACCATTGGAGTCATAAAATGATTGAGGATATACATTATAAAATACAGCATTTTCAAGCCACTTTGGTGTTATCATTTTTAATTATTCTCCTTTTTTGTATTGCATATTAATTTTGCGCGACAATTTTATATATCGCGCAAAATTCACTAATTCTTATAAACTACAATATCGTATATCCATTCTCTATCCATTCTTAAAAAGATATCGCATCCCTCCTCTATATCATCAACAGTTCCAAGCGACGCTTTCGAATTCTTCAGCGATCTGTCATAAACATATATATTTGAGGCAATACGGGAACACTCTCCCCATATAGTATCATCTTTAAGCTCTGTAGTCCCGTCAAGATTTAAAGCAAACCGCTTTGCGGTTGGATAGCTCCTGCAAACTTTACCTATGACTTTTCTTGTATTAGAATAAAAACCACCCTCGTCTTTATACGTCAAATTACTTTCATCCAACAATAGCTTTTTATTAATAATCTCATTATTCGAATTAAGAGTAATTTGAATAATATCGCCCTCTCCAAGCTCAGAAGCGTCTACTCTCTTATCAAACATATACTCAACTGCCTTATTTCCACAAAAACCTTTAATCTGTGTTACAACTTCATCATTATCATTTACAGATGAAAGTATTTCGTCTATCAATAAAACTGAAGATCCTACAAAAGGTTCTGTGGAGTATGTATCAATTTCTTCAACAACCGCTACTTCCGGACAATTCTCATCTATAGCATAAACTTTTGCGCTATAGTCCTGTCCGTCACGCAGATAGTCACAGGTAGTTACACGATAAAGCCCTTCATCGTCAAGATTAGCAGGGATTGAAAAAACCAGCGTGTCTGTAAGAAAATACGTTGAATTAAACGAACGGTTTGCATATAGATATTTCCCGCTCAATTCTGCAAAATTCATTTCTTCTCCGCTTGCATTACTTACTCCTGTCTTAATTTTGCTAATAAGTCCTTGTGAATTGAGCGTATACGCAATCAACTGAGGTGTTAGCTTATTTTCACCGCAAAGCTCCTCTTTTTTTAGGGAAGTATTATTGAATTTTACTTTCTTTGCAAGTTCAAAGTTTTTCCATTCTCCTGTTTCAGTAAATACTTTTATGCCGGCTTCTTTCGTATTATTATCATACCAAGCATTTGTCATATATCCATATGAATTACTTTTACTCATGCTATATTCCGCATAAGCAATTCTTCCTTCATAGTCAAGTCTAAAAAGATATGTTGAACCTGCACCGAAATCAGTGTTCGCAAGATTTTTACCGAACTTATATTCTGTTCCGTCTATAACAACGCCTTCTTTATCCGCCCGTTCAATTATACCTGAAACATTTTTTGAAGATATCAGTAATTTGATATACTCTTTGTCCTTTGATACAATAGCCTTTATAACGTCACCGGTTTTAATCTGTGAAAATCCGATTTTCTCATTACCGTTATACATTTCGATTGTTTTTTCGTTTTCATCAAGTATGAGATTCTCACCTTCGTCAATCATATTGTATACTGTTTTTGTATTCTCTGATATGCGCTGGACAACAACCGTCATATAATCAGATATAAGAATTGTATCAATTTTTTTATCGCCGTCATTGTCAATAAGTGTTACATTTCCGTCTTTTGGTAATAATTCTGTATCCGTAATTTCAGGGTATGCTTTTCCATTATATATATAGTTGCATATAGGCGAAATTTTTATTTGTTTTTTCTTTTTATTGTTATAAAAAATAAATTTCTGTTTTGTAGTTGTCGGGTCAATGTCCTCGCTGTCTATATTATATATGGTATTATCATTTGTCGGACGAATATATATAAGTTCATAATCTCCATTAGTGTCTTTATAGTAATATGATACCTTTTGACCGAAGTATTTATTTGCAGATGTGCTTCCTTTCATATAATTTACATGGTCAATACATACGCTGTCCTTTGAAACAGCGCTTGCTCCTGTATACGAGGTTGTTCCGTCATCGGTAAGAATGCCCTTGCCCGAATATATTTCGCGATGTTCTAAAATTGTTTTACCCCTGCTATACTCATTATTCGTTGATTCCATAACAGGAATATCCAAAGCATTAACAATCAATCTTGCCATCGCGCCTCTTGATGTATCCTGTTCACCTATACCATCGAGAAGTCCAATTCTCGCCGCTTTCATCTTATACCCTAAAGGATATGCCAAGTCACCCATATCATAACCTAACGCACAAACAAGCATTTTCACAGCTTCGTCACGCGTTATCGCCCTTTCAGGCTCAAATTTGCCGTTTCCTGTACCACTAATTATACCAAGATATTCCGCAGTTGATATATATCCTGTCATTTCTTCGGTAACATCTGTAAAATCGCATTTTCCGCTTGATGATTTCGCCATTTCATCATAGCCTAACATAGACACAACGCATTTCACAAACTCTTCACGCGTCATTATAAAGTCACCTTTAAACAGTTTATCAGTATAGTTATCCATAATTCCCAAAAGTCTCAGCAACGTTGCATCTTCCTCATAGGCTGTACCAACTGCATCAGGCGCGGGATCATCCGGATTTGAAGTTTCATTTTTTATTATAATTGGCTGTACTGTTACGCTATCCAGATAAACCTTATTATCCTTCATCCAGTTGCCGAACATAACACCTCCTGTTATAGGCATTTCTTCAGCATCTGTATCCGTAACCTCAAGTTGCTTTTCCCCATCAAAATATATTCTAAGCGTCATTGACTTGTCAGGATTTCTGATTGCATCAATAGATATATCATGCCATTGTGAAGCATCGGCGTTTATGCTTCCAGACCATCCCTGTGCAAAAAAATCTCTTGACGGGAGAGTTGGATTAAGTCTCTGAATTCCAAACCCGTTCGAATTGTAATAGATAAGATAAGTCTGCGATCCTCCCTGCGATTTCATTCGAAAAAGCATTGTCGGGTTTCCCTGCGCAGACCAATCCTTTGTTTTTAATCGAAATGTCGCCCTATATGAATTCTCCCAGCCCAGCTCGCTGACTTTAGGATTATATGTGACAGTTTCCTTTTCGCCCAATACAACGGCATTGGTTCCTTTAACGCTTTCTATTGTCGGGTTTCCTTCTTTTACCCAATTACCAAACCCTGAATCAAAATTCTCATTAAGTAAGTCTGTACCATATTCTACAGCTTCTACACAAATTCCGGAAAGAAGTATAAAAAGCGCCGACAAAATTGCAATAAATTTTTTCATTTTATTTTCTCCTTACTTTGCATAATTCATATATCATTTTTGCCGCTTGTGCCCTTGTAACCATTGCTTTGGGCGCAAAAATTCCTTCGTCCATACCGTTTATTATGCCTTTTTTATACAAAAGCTCGACACTGTTTTTTGCGTAGTCGGCAATTTCATTTTCATCGAAAAATACGGAATATTCTCTCTCGTCATTCGCATCTATACCAATTATGTTCATACATCTTGCGATAACCACAACCGCATCCTCACGGGTCATTGAATTGCCCGTACCAAATAAATTATCGGAAATACCGCTTATAATACCTGTTGAATATGCAGTCTTTATATAATCGTAATACCATGTATCAGGCAACACGTCATCAAACGCAAAATCTGTATCACCTTTAAGGCCCGAAAATTCAACTATCATTTTAGTAAATTGTTCTCTTGTAACATTATCTTGAGGGCTGAATTTTGAATCACCCGTACCATGAACAATGCCCTCTTTGTATAAATATTCCACAGCTTCTTTTGCCCATTCAAAATTCTCCATATCAGAGAACAAACTTGTCGTTACCGTTTCCGAAGGCTGAACACCACTCTCCATTCCTCCTGCAGGAGAATTCGAACCGTTCGGTAATTTCCAAGAAGGCTGACTACCCGCCATAATTCCTCCTGAGGAACCTGCACCTCCACCAGAGCCGCTGCCCGCACCTCCTGCACTCGGAACTTTATAGGTTTCAAGCTGTGCAATAAATTTATCAACAAATACTGAAATGCTGTCCGCACCTCCCTGCGGCAGACTAAGAATTGTCTGTTCGTTTACAATAATCTGCATTGTTGCATTATTCGCATAAGCTGAAAACTTTGCATTAGCTTTAATTCCCATATACTCGGCATACTTTTTTACCACATTTGTAAGCGATGCCTTATTCGCATTTTTTAGCTCACATACTACTACTCCGTCTTTCATAGCCTTTTTAACTTCGGATATGTTATTGTACTTTTTATGCTTAAGTATGTAATCTAAAACAAAATTAAATGTATTAGTATCCTTTGAAATATCAGTCCCATCAACAACAAAACTAATGTATCCACCACTTTTAAGTTCTGCCGAAAGTTCACTTACACTTGTTGAATTATTTATCAAAGCTGTTGCAAACGCATCATTATACTTTGTTTGAAATTCAGAAATTGCGTCATATGGCTTTGACTTAAAAATAATTTCCGCAATATCGCTCTGCAGAGTAGTATATTTTCTATAACCTTCAATGTTTATTCCCATTGATTTAAAACTGTTTTCATTAACATCAGCAAGTAACAGTGTTTTTATTTCCGCACTTGTTTTTTTCTCATTGAGCGTTTTTAACAAATTATTTTGATTTTTCAAAGAAACATATTCAAGCGGCTCGCTTTTCTTTTCAAATCCTTCAGATGCAATATTTACCGTATATGAACCCGTTGCATCATAGTCTTGCATGAACTTATCAGGCATATTAAATACCACAGAAAAATCTCCAGCTTTATCACATATCACTTCATCTGCAAATACTACATCCTTATATTCTGTAGCCTTAACCGTTTTTGAAACAAACACAGAAACTTTGCTGTCAGACGCTGCTGTACCGCTTACTGTTATTTCTGTACCGTTTCCTCTTATGTTTACATCAATTCCTTCAGCCGCCTGAGCTGGGAAGCTCAGGCAGAGAAAGGCTAATATAAATAATAAATATTTTTTCATGAAAATTGTCTCCCTTTTTATTTACCTCCTATACGGATATACGCTATTTCAGCGTCCATATTTCCGCCTACTTTAAATCCGTTTTCGTAAGGATGCAATGACTTTGAATACTTACTTGATACTTCTTTGCCATTGATGATCAGACGCTGTGTGGCACCGTCATAGCAAGCTATAATATGATACCATTCATCTTCAACCGGACAAACATCAGTACTGCTCAAATCATTAAGCGATTCATCCGAAGTTATGAGCAAACGTATCTGATCATTGGCCGGCATATAACGAAATTCAATTTGTCTGTCTATAAATCCCTTGCCGGATATAGGTGAAATAATTTTTTGTTCCGCCGGATCGTGCTGTCTTAAATCGTTATACTTATATACAATCTCAAAGTAAACTTTATCCTTGAATATGAGATTATCGCCCTCAAATGTTAGATAATCTCCATTTTTCAGAACATATCCCGTTCCATACGGATTTTCAGCTCCGTGACTCGTAAATTTCACACCCTCAGGCAAATTATTAGGATCCATATTCCAGTCGACAACCATATTGTCGATGTTATATTCAGTTTTTGCCTCTTCAGCTGTCATCATTTCCGGATATTGCATTCGTGTCACTGTCAAAGTATCATTCATCTTCATCGGCTTTATGCCGGTTATTGACACTTTAAGCTCCGCTCCGCTGTCTAAAATGCCATCTCCCAAAGGCAATTCAAAATCGTAATTTCCGAGAATCTCGCTCTGCTTTATCGGTATTTTAACATCAGCAGTTTTTCCGAAATAATTTCCACTCACAGAAATTTCTGCTGAAATTTCTCCTCCGCTGTAATTTTCTACACGAACAGTTCCGTTGATTTTTTCCGGAAGTGATTCAAGCGAGCTATAATTTTCCAAATCTATCTTTGTCTGCACCATTACAGCATCAGTATCCGACACAACACCTTGGCTTTCATCGGATGCAGATATTTCTACATACGGAATAATCTTTGAGCTCTTAACTTCCAGTGTGCCGCCAATTGCAAGTTCAACAACCGGATTGTTCTCATTATTTACATCAAAGTACGGATATGTAAACACAATTCCGTTCGCTGTCTTTCTATAAGAAAGCTCTTTATTTGTTCCATCCGGATAATGTGCTGTCAACTTTGGATTATCAATATCTGTCGGGACGCAAATCTCAAATGCCTCTGCTGTTGTAAGCGCATAAATCTCTGCGCCTGTATCGGTTTTCCGCGTCATTATTGTTTTCGCATCATCAAATGCATGACCGTTATACTCGTCATAAATTCCGCCGTATACCTTGCCGTCTGCCGATTTAAAGTCAAATCCGTATTTCGCTATAACATCATTCTTATTTCTATAAGGTGTTTCTGTAAGATTAGCGGTGACTATACTACCCTCATAATTTGCACGCTCTATGCCAGTAGATTCGTCATACTCTATCTCACTCATAAGCTCTTTTCCATACAGATATGGTTGAACAACATCTGCCATCATAGCGACATTCCTAAACGCTCTCCATTTACTGTCGCTTGGGTTACTCTCCGACTCAATACCATTTTTCAGATGAATATTATATAACAATGAATATGAAAGCGACTTATTTGATGTCTGTCCCTCGCTTGTAGAGAGATTGTGAGGATACTGCTGAATATATTTTGAAAAGAATAATGGGAATATGTCTTCGCGCGTACGTACTATATTTCCGCGCCCATTCATATATCCATCCATAAGTGTCTTGTTATCCAGTCCCCAACGTGCATTATACATAAATCCCGCAGTGTATGGTACTCGAATTGCCGAACCAACTTCTGTAAATACCGGATTTCTATCCGAATACCACTTAAATTGTTTTGCTATAGCATCATACATATCATCTGGCGATTCTGCATCGGGATGGAAATCATACCTGTGAGTATAGCTTGTTATTGCGCCGATTACGTTTGTAAAGAATGTATTAGCGCCCATACCGGTCCACTTATCAAAATACTTATGATACTGTTCTTGCGCCTTCTTTGAAGACGGCGAAGCAAGATAACCCGGTTCAATCCAAATACCTTGCTGTGGCTTTCCATCAATTCTTACCATAGCTAAAGACGTTTCATCTTCAACTCCGATATCCTTTGCAAAGTCACTGCCCTCTGTATAGTAATATATACTCTGTCGCGGCAGGAACATCTGACCTAAATCATTTGTTATATGCCCAATGGCATCGGCGAGTTCTTCCTCTGTTCCATAAATCTCACTCGGTGGGAAATAATTCGGGAATGGATCGAAATAATCCCCGACTTCATTTCCATTCTTATCGGTTCGCTTATGCATTGTCTTGTTTCCGATATGATGCATAGGCATTCCCGGAAGTGCGTCAGCAAACTTCTTCATATCTTTGAATTTCACAAATGTTGAAAACAGCTGATAAGAGTGCGGCATCTTATCTCTGATACTCTCCTGCGCCTTTTCATCAAGAGTACGCATTTGAGGATAGTTAGATTCACACCATTCAACCGCTGCATCTTTAAGTGTGTCATATACACCTATTGATACCTTCATAGCATCTCTTGACTCACCCTGTTCCGCCCAAACAACGGTGCCTTTTTTGGTGGTGAAAAAGCCTTTATTTTCCTGCGGCCCTTTCATTTCTGACTGCGTTGCACGGATTTTTTTGTCACTCTTGCCATACTCTGGCTCCACATAGTGAACAAAGAACGGGTTATCACCGTTTACGATAAAGCCGTTAAACATATATCCTTCGGTATACTGCTGAAAATTTACATTCTCATATTCTATGGCGTATCCTATCTGGTCTACAATAACGGTGTTATTTTTAGAATAATTAACCCTCCACCCCGTCGGCGATTCAATAAACTGGAGTGGATATTCTGATTTATTTTTAACCGTTGAATCAATATACACATTCTGACCGGAAAGTGTAAAATACATAGTTACATCAGAATCTTTATGTGAATAATCGATGGTAAGCTTACCCGTATTTTCGTCATACGAAGTACCTGTAACCTCTGCCTGTAAGCTGTTTGCTGTACAATTTCCCATATCCCATCGCTGACCGTAGCTGATCGGAAATGATGCTTGTGAGGTGTCCACCCAATTTGTTGCGTTTAAAGCCCTTACATTATTGTCTACATAGTAGCAAGTCCAAATTGGATTTTCATCACCCAAAATGCTTACCTCAGAGCCTAAAATTTTCATAAATCTGATAGCCTTTGCATCAGGTTCCAAGGCAAGAATTACATTATCTTTTGTGTAAATTGTACTATTTACCAACAGCGTAGAATCATATGTAATATTGAGTTTCTTTTCTTCATCATCATATGAGACCGTTGCGCCAAAAGGCTCCAATACGGCTCTTACCGGAACGTATAAGACTCCGTTTATAACCTGTGCCGTTGCTTGCATATCCACTTCATTGCCGTTTACGGTATAAACAGAGGAATTTGCAGGAATTTCAATTTTCATTCCGTATTTTTCCGCAACAAGCCCGCTTTCTGTATTGGAAGTAACGGTAACTTCTGCAAGCTCTGCTACTTTTGCCGCATCCATAAGTGCTTGTGTTCCTTCCATAATAACAGTTGTATCAACCCTGTCATCATTAAAGTACACATCTACCGCCTTTTGCTTTCTGCCCTCGGCATACAGCTTATACATAGGCTCGGTTATTGAAATGCAGTTGATTTCATCTATGTATGGACGAACCTCTCCCGTACATTCTACAGCATAATCACCGCGAAGATATGGTTTGTCTGCATCCTTTACACTCACAATAAGCTTTCCGTCAAAATATGCATTCAGTGTAACTTCGCCTTTTTCATCATTAATTGTTTCAAAGGCGACCTCATAATAATTCTTTGAAGAAATATTCATTTTAGCACTTGTTGCGAGTGCCGTTACAACATTTGACGGTGCAACTTTTTCTATAACCGCGCTGTTGCCATAAAAACGTAGCCTGTAACTCATATTTCCAGCCTGATAACGACTGTATATGGAAAAACCGTTACCGTCTTCTGCATTCCAGTCGCTGTTCTTCATATTAAGAACAACTGCGCTGCTGTTGCTCTGCTCTTTTTTTGCAAATGGATACACTATTTTTGAATATGCGGAATATCCCTTTGTTGTCATTACGTTTTTACCCTCGTCAACCTGCACAACCCATTCACCTGACGTATCACCCTTTGTTTCAGCAGGTCTGATTTCATCTGAATTTACTGAATATACAGCACCGCTCTCAAAATTTTCATAATAATACGAGGACTCTGTTTCAAGCGAAACACTTGCAAAATAAGCTGTAAGCCCATTTGCATTCACACTTGAACCCATACCCGAAAGTGGGGTTGCATCATATACAGTCATAACGACCGCATTATTCATCATAGCGCGAATAATTCCATCCTTCACTGCAATTTTAACATTATTCCAATCGCCTAAATCTACCTTTTTTTCTGCAAGGATGGTATTATTCTTTAAAATCTTTGCCTTTTTTTCTTTCGGATAGATTAACAGCCTATATGCACCCGAATTGTCCTCCCCTATTGAAAGTCCGGCATAGCTGCCTGAGCTTGCATCTGACATACGTATATCGGCAGAAAAGCCGTACTCAATGGTATCTGTTTCTTTCATTGATAGATGTGCATTCTCCCCTGAAAGCTTAAGTACATCCCTTCCGTCAATCTGCTCAACGGTTGCACCATTTGAATTTGATGCAATCGTTCGAGAATCAAAACTCTCAGAAAACAAATTATTTTCTCCCTGATAAGTGAAGTTACCTTCAGCGAAAACACTACCGCAAAACAATATCCATGCCGCAAGCGCCGCTGTTACTATTTTGATTGTTTTCTTCATATAATCTATGTCCCTCCTCCTAATTATTCCGTCTGCTGTGCCGCCAAATTTGCGACTACGGATTGGGCAATAGGAATCATTGTATCCCAGCCGTCCCACGCAAATACTTTCATCTTAGTTGCCGCACCTGAATTGATTTTCATAGTATACTCTTCCTTTTTGTCCGCTGCCGTCTGAGGATATGTAACAGTAGCGTCAATAATTTCATCACCATTATAAAGCGCAATGATGAACATAGCTTCAACCGTTTCATAACTCTTATTATCAACAGTTAGCTTTGCTGTTATATCTTCATTGGCAGCAAAGGTTTCCGGAGCTGATATATTTGCTATAACATTCCCTGCCTCAGGGTCTCTGATTGTGATTGAATCAATTACATTTTTTCTGTCATTAGTGGTGGTAACAATACTGAAACCTCTGCCGTGCGAAGCCGCTGTTAGCGGATATTGGTCCAAAAGCGCCTTTACATTTGGATCATTTTCAGTTACACCCTTCGCAACCGAACCGTCGTCAAGATAGTTAATTTGCTCCACTCCGTTTACTGTGTAACGTATTCTTACCGCATCCTTGCCGTCAGCCGTCTTTTCATCCGTAAGTCTTAATTTAACTTCAAACATACTGTCGTTGGGAACTGAAACCGTACCCTGAGTATTTGCCAGTACTGTACCCCATTTTGCATTAAGACCAAGTTTTGAAGTTTCTGCGTTTTCAATATAATAATTGGCATTGGTTCCATCAACACCGCCTCTTATGTACATTTGTGATAAGTCTGTTGCATTTGTTTTCATCTTTATAGTCATTTCAACATCATCCCATGAAGCTGTTGAATTTTCATCCGCATAAAGACAAATTTCTGTTTTATCAGTCGTTGTTATCGTTCCGTCATCATTCAGTATGACATTATTAACACCCGATGTACTGTTTCCCACCTTATATGCCGACCAATCTGAAGCGTAATTAAATTCTTCAACAAAATAATACGGTGTTCCTGTTACAATAACGTTATCAAACTTAGTTGCAAGATTATTACTCTTCAAAGCTACCGAACCGTAAAGTGTATTTTCATTTGTGCTGATAGGTGCGTTCAAAACTGCTTTACCGTCAACTAATATTATAGCCGAGCCATCCTTTACACTTATACCGATTTTATGAATTGTATCTGCCTCAAAAGCTGGAATTTCTTTGCTTGCAATAGTACTCGCTGTTCCGTTTACCATTGACTGAATAAAAACGGTTCCTTTGTTTTCTTCTGATGCATGAGGCGAATATGCACCCATTATGTAGTTATTCGCATTTACATATCTTGCAATGATTCCTGCATAATTTTCAAGAGATGCATTTGACGGCATTGAATTAAACTTCACATCTGTTTCAGCCTCAATATTTTTCCAGTTCTTATCGCTTACAACAAGCATACCGTTATCATTCTCGGTTGTTATATAGTATTTATCAGCATTTTCACCTTCTGTTACAATTTCTGTATTTGTCCAATTATCCGTGCTGTTAAAGCTCTCTGTATAAATTGACTTGTCACTGCCTGTTATATCCTTTAATTCATAAGATTTAAGAGATAGCTTAGTAACCGATTGTGTTGTTGCTAATTCAAAACCTCCTGCAAGAATCCTATTTGGCCACTCTTCGGGATTATATGTAACAGGCGCGTCATCTTCCCATTTAAGATGTTCATCGCCGTCTATGTACAAAGTCATTGTAACCTTGCTAAAATCCGAATTGGGTTCTGTAACCACTCTATATGTATGATACTTTCCATCGTTAGCATACGGTCTGAAACCGTAATTATGCCCATAGCCATCTTTCTTTACCGCCTCATTGTGTTTATTTTGACCATAATTGTCGCCCAACGCATATCCGTCGCGCCAAATCTTTGCGAGATACATTGCGGCGTTATTAGCATTCACACATGTTCTGAAATGCAAATTCTCCCATCCCATATTTCCACCACTTGCATCGACGTCATCTGGACCATTGTCTATTCTCATAACAAATGTGGCTTCTGTTCTTGCAAAGTCTGTACCCTTATCGGAATACTCCCAATCGCTTTGTTGTATCCGTGCTTCCTGTGCACCGCTGATGAGCAGTGAATCAGCCTGCGGGGTATACGTGCCCTTTGTTTTAAAGCTGATGCCGTCTGAGTCGTTTTGCCCATCACTGTCTGTCATTATCCATCCTGTATTCGCAAACTTTTGATGCAGAAGCGTATCTTCCTCTCTTATATTTAGATTGGTGATTTTAAGCTCCTGACTAAGCGTTTTAAACTTAGCATAATTGCTCTCTGCTTCCTTATTGAAATTATCAATTCCCGTATAGTCCTGAATTAAAGTAATTCCGTCCAGTTCAAAACGAACAACGCCGTGTTTTGCCTGAAGCGAAATTTTATAATCCGTACCTTCCGCAAGCTGCTTTTCTGCTGTTGTGATTGGTGTTTCTACACCGCCTACACATTTTAAAAGCGTAAATGTACCGTTTGACGGAGTGTATGTTAACTTGAAATAGTTAGCTGCATCCACATATCTTACATAAACTTCAAAAGCCTCACCATCTTGTTTCCATTCAGCCGCATTTACAGATATGTCAAATGAAACATCTTCTTTTTCAGCGGAATATTCATAAGTAAATTCCGCATTTTCTGTGGCGGACGTCTTCAGATATTTTATCTGGTCGCTTCTGACTTCTCCAAGTCCTGAATCCGGCATTATATTCCAGATTTCAGAATTTAATCCATTTTCAAATGTGTCCCCAAATAACTTTTTTTCTTCCGTCTGTGCAAATCCAACAGTAGAGAATATACTTGTTGCTGTAATTACTGCTAAAATGCATGACAATTTCTTTTTCAACATAGCTTTCAACCTCTTTCCTTAAAATTATTTATTATATGTCCGATTATATAATCTATAGCACCTTTTATAAGTGTATAAATCATATACATACTATTGTAATTTAATTATAGCATATTAAAAATACTATAAACATGTATTTTTTCGTCTTTATTCTTTGTTCTTTCGTGCTTGTTTCAACCCCATATACCTTCTCAATATCCGTTTTACAAGTCCTATAACACTTTGCTGTCTCAACAAAAACAATAATGTAATTATTATATGATTACATTATTGTACATTACACAAACCCTTATATCAAGGTATAATTACAATATTGATTACATAATTTGTAGGTTTACAATAGATGTGTTACATTCCGGCATATTTTTATTCAAAACGAGTTTGAACAAAAATATGTCGGTAAAAAAAGAATACGGAAACCGCTAAAAATGTGTTATAGTTAAGTTACCACACCAAACTACAAAAGGAGAGATTTCCGTATATGAATACTATAACACAAGATATGAAGTTTAGACAAGCATTAATTGAATATTCTTTAAAATATGGCGTTACTAAAGCTGCCATACGCTACAAAACCAATCGACAATATGTTTACCGCTGGAGAAAGCGTTATGACGGCACAATACACTCCTTAGCGGATAAATCACACAAACCGCACAGTCACCCAAATCAACACACTGAAAGTGAGTTAAAACTCATATCCGATATGCGCCGCCGTAACCCCAACGATGGATTGGTTGTATTTTGGGTTAAGCTCAGACAACGCAAATATTCTCGTTCAATAACAGGTCTTTATCGTGTTCTTCGTAAAAACGGAGAAATGGCTGTTAAACCCAAAAATCCAAAGTATATTCCTAAATCTTACGAGAAAATGCTATTCCCCGGTCAAAGAGTTCAAATAGATGTAAAATTTGTTCCGGCTTCCTGTCTTGTTGGTGATGTAAAGGGAATGAAATTTTATCAATATACAGCTATTGATGAATATTCTCGTTACAGGTATGTGGAGGCTTTTGAGGAACACAGCAGTTATTCTTCGGCTATATTTTTGGAGCATATGTTAAAAGCTTTTAAATTCCCTGTCGAATGTGTGCAGACAGACAATGGAGCAGAATTTACAAAGCGGTTATGTCCGGGGAAAGCTACACCTACAATGTTTGAAAATCAATTAAAGAAGCATGGAATTGAACATAAGTTAATTCGTCCTTATATACCAAGACATAACGGCAAAGTTGAACGTTCTCATCGTAAGGATAACGAATATTTCTATGTCCGCACCCCCTACTCGAATAATTAATATTTATAATTTTATATTCCCACAACCTTGCCACAATACAATAATAAACATTACACAATGTAATACACGTTATAACATAAAAAATGCAAATAAATCTACAAAATCATACGTTTTACAAACAAATTTAATATATAAGACACTGTCTTCAAACCTCAAAAAGATAAGTTTTACGACATATCAAAAATACCGCAGTCTTACGACTACGGTATTTTTTTTATTGTCTATATACTAAAACCAATACGGATCCCAGTCGCTTGTCAGACGTGTAAGTGCCTCCATATAGAAATAATCTCCCCATGTATTACACTCATCAACACCGCCGTTATTACATGTATTATGCGGTGTTTTCTTTGCGTATGTACCGTGAAGTAAAAGTCCGTTAGACTCTTTACTGTCTTTAACAGCACAATTATCAATAATTGCTTTAAGCAATCTTTTAGCCGTCTGTGTATAATATTCAGCCTCATCTTTATCAAGATATTTAGCCATTTCAAGCATACCGCATACCGCTATAACACCTGCTGAAGAATCACGCGGTTCATCACTGCCGGTATCAAAATCAAAGTCCCAATAAGGCACTAAATCCTTCGGCAAATGTTCCATAAAATATTTTGTTACACGTTTAAATATATCCAAATATTCTTTATTTCCTGTTTTAGAATACGCAACCGCACTGCCGTATATTCCCCAAGCCTGACCTCTCGCCCAAGCCGAGCCGTCACGATTACCCTGACAAGTAACACCCTTTGTAGGTTTACCTGTTTCCATATCAAAGAAATATGTATGATATGTCGAATTATCATCACGCACGATATTTTCCATCGCTGTTTTTATATGTGCCTGTGCTTTCTCTTCATACTTTTTATCACCTGTCACCTTGCTCGCCCAGAAAAGCAACGGCATATTCATAAGGCAATCTATTATAAGTCTGTAATTGTCCTTATCACCTATTTTGCCCCAAGCTTGAAAGAACTGACCTTTTTCGTGAAAACGTTTCATCAAATTATCCGCCGCCAAAAGTGCCGCACGTTTACCCACTTCACTGCCTGTAAGCTTATATGCCGCAACGCAAGACGGGCTGTACAAAAAGCCCATATCGTGATGGTCGGTATTAATATGATGTTCTATTCTGTAAAGGAAGTTGTCCACTTGACAAAGTGCCGCTTCCTTTAATTTATCGTCTTTGTTACTCTCATAAGCAAGCCACAATTCACCGGTCCAAAAACCCTCTGTCCAGTCTGTATTTTCTGTTTGCCTGTAAAAATTATTTTCACTGTTTGCACCCGGAAAACAGTCAAAAAACTCGTCAACATTATGTTCAATAAGCGAAACCGCCTTATTGTGTGCGTCACGAATTTCTTTATCATCAGCCACCGGATAGCCTTGTAATTCTTCCATAGTTATCATACTTAAAATCACACTCCTTATATAATAATTATACCAACACGACCAAGTTATTTCAATAGCAATAATTTAATGTCAATAAATTTAACGTATAACAATAGGCAAGCCGAAAATATAGGCTTGCCTATTCAGTCTACCTCTTTAATTATCCTTTAACTCCCGAAGATGTAGCGTTTTCAATATATGAGAATAGTGTTTGACTCGGCAACATCGACGTTCCAAGTATACAAAGACGATTCACTCTCTCCTGCAAAGACCACAGGTACATTGCAATCCGGTGCATCTGCCGACACATTCTCAATGACAAACTGGGGTAAGGCTAACAACGGTGCATATTTGAGCGGTGTTCGTTTTGCGGCAAACAAGGATATGACCCCGACCGATTTTGTAAAGATTAAATCGCTAAAGCTGTACGAAATTGAAAGAATTGCTGATACAGCCGTTGACAGTGCCGTAGCGGCAATCACAATCGATAAACTTACAAGCACACCGGAATGTGTAGAGCAAAACATCACTTTGCCGCAAATCACTTCAGACGACGCAGAAGTAACATGGACATCTTCCGATACATCAGTTATCGGCAATGACGGTACATTCTACGGTTCATCAAAGGCAACAGACGTTACAATGACGGCACAAATCACAAATAAAACAGACAGCTTTACAGTTTATAAAGACTTTCGTCTTTCTGTTCCGGGTGAAGAAACAGTAAAATTGAGCAAAAATTTTGATGACAACGGTATGAACGTAACAGTTAAGAACAATTCTTCAGACAGCTTAACTATAAAGGTTTTAGTCGGCGTACACAACGACAATGATACTCTTAAAACAGCTAAACTTCAAACTGTCACACTTGATTCAAAAGCAGAACAAACAATTTCATTTGCAGGTATCACCTCCGACAAATCAGTTTCAATATTTGCATGGGACAAGGATATGACACCACTTACAAATGTATTGCAATAACACAAAAAATACACCTATCATTCGATAGGTGTATTTTTCATTTGTTTTTCAATCCAAGCCATAAGCAAATTCACTATTTTTTCTTGTTGGGCCGGAGTAAGTTCAACATTTTTCGGTATTCTGTACCACTTGTTAAGGCAACCGCGGCAGCAGCACGCCGTTGCGTGTTGTGCAATAAACACAGGGTGTCCGCGCATGGGTGTTTGCTTGCCGTCATTTGCAATAAATGACGGTGCAAGTCTGTCACGAACAAAGTCACTGGCATGAGAACGTATAGTGTCCATACCTTTATTTTTTACATACTCCCTATCCTTTTCTTTCAGCTTAAAACTACTTCTGAACTTTGACTTTTCCAACTTTAAAAGTGCCTGTTCAATCGTCTGCATAAAATCACTGTCTTTCGCTTCTTCCGTATGTACAGGTTATATCGGCAATTTTCTTTGCGAGTTTGTCAGTCAAATCATTCTTACCCATTCTCCACTGCCAGTTGCCGCCAAGTACAGACGGTGTATTCATTCTTGCCTCACTGCCGAGTTCAAGATAATCCTGCATTTGAATTATCGCCGTATCGCTCACACTTGCCATAGCGGTTTTAATGAGTTTCCAAACAATATCATCTTCCGAATCAATGTACTTTTTACAAAATTCAAGTGTATCTTCGTCAAGCTCATCAATCCAACCAAGCACTGTATTATTATCGTGCGTGCCGACATAGACAACACTGTTTGAATTATATGTATACGGCAAATAATTACTTTCTTCACGAGGATCAAATGCAAATTCAAGCACTTTCATACCCGGAAAACCCGAATCTCTCAACAGCTTATGCACGTCCTCAGTCAAAAATCCCAAATCCTCCGCTATAATCGGCAAATCGCCCAATTCATTTTTAACGGCATTGAACAATTCAATCCCCGGACCTTTCAGCCACTGACCGTTTTCGGCGGTTTTATCACCGTAAGGAATCGAATAATACCCCTCAAATCCTCTAAAATGGTCGATACGTACAACATCATACAATGACGTTGCACTCTTTATTCTGTCTATCCACCAATTAAAGCCGCATTCTCTGTGCCTGTCCCAATTATACAGCGGATTTCCCCAAAGCTGACCTGTCGGAGAAAATGCGTCCGGCGGACAACCTGCAACAGCTTTCGGCACAAGATTTTCGTCAAGTTCAAATAAATCAGGATATACCCACACTTCCGCGCTGTCAAGCGCAACGTAAATCGGAATATCGCCGATTATCGACACACCGTTGTCATTGGCATACTTTTTAAGTTTGTTCCACTGTTCAAAAAATTTAAACTGCACAAACTCCCAAAACATAACGTCATCTTCGTGCGACGACTTAAATTCCCATAACGAATGAGAATCACGTTTTCTTAGTCCGTCCTCCCATTCAAGCCAAGACTTGCCGTCATTTTCATTCTTTATGCTCATAAACAACGCATAGTTTGAAATCCATCTTTCGTTTTTCTGCAAGAAGTCGTAAAATTCCGACAAATCACCTTTTTTAAATTCTTCAAAAGCAATTTTCAAAACCTTAAAACGATTTTCATAAATTGTTTCGTAGTCAACATTTTTTCTGTCTTTGCCCCAATCAAGCTTTGAATAGTCCGATTTTTTCAAAAGACCTTCTTCACGCAAAATATCCATATCTATAAAATACGGATTGCCTGCATTCGTTGAAAACGACTGATACGGCGAATCGCCGTAACTTGTCGGACCAATCGGCAGAATCTGCCAACACTTTTGTTTTGCACTCTTTAAAAAATCTACAAATTTATATGCCTCTTTGCCCATTGTACCGATACCGTAATCAGACGGCAACGATGATATGTGCATTAAAATACCGCTTTTTCTCATTCCTTCTACCTCCCGATAAGTTGTAAAATTACATGCGGATTTTCCGCAATATAGTCTGCACCGGCTTGTACCAATTCATTTCTTGTTCTGAATCCCCAAAGCACTCCGACCGACGTCATTCCGGCATTTTTCGCTGTAAATATATCAACATTGGTGTCACCCAAGAACAGACACTCTGACGGCTTTACACCGAGTTTTTTCGCTATTTCAAGCGCCGTAAAAGGATTGGGTTTTGTCGGCATACCATCAATAACTCCATGCACCGCGTCAAAATAATTTTCACCGAAAATATTATCGGTAACAAAATGCACGACATTATCCGGTTTATTTGAGCATACCGCAATTTTTATGCCGTTCTCTTTCAGTTCTTCAAGCAATTCTCTTATTCCGTCATACGCGTCCGTATCATAAAGATAATCATTTTCATAATTTTCGTCATACACATCACGCACTTTTTCAAACATTTCCGCATTATCCTTGCCGTAAACTCCGAGCATTCTGTGAATAAGTTTATCTCTGCCGTCACCGACATATATTTTATAATCCTCTACCGGAATTTCGGGCAAACCGAATGCCGCAAGTGCAATATTACCAAAATGTGCAATAGCATTTATCGTATTTGTAAGCGTACCGTCAAGATCAAATATACATGCTTTAATATTACTCATAAAATCACCTCATTATGTTAATTATATATCTTGAAAACTATTATGTCAATGTGAATAGATTATGAATTTTTCTTGATATGCTTGATTTTTAAAAAACACTGTGATAGTATATCATTAAAGCTTCTACAAAATTGTTTTTTGAAGAAAGGATATGTAAATATGAAAAAAAGTTTAATCGTTATTGCCGCATTAATTCTTGCAATGTCAGTTGCGGGCTGCGGTAAAAAGGCAGAAAATACAAATACAACACCTCAGCAGACTGCGCAGTCAGATGCGTCGGGTGCATACGAAAACGGCAGTGCAACAGAAACTCTTGACGGTCAGGACTATTCAAAGAATGTCGATATGGCGGCAGTTGAAGGTACAGAGGCAAAATCAGATACAAAAGCGGACAGCTATTCGGGTGAAGTAAGCAACAATGATATTTCTATCGAGGAAGCAAAACTTATCAATTATGATGACAGCGACGTTGTTGTTGTGTCATTTGAATTTACAAACAAAACCGATTCAGACCAATCATTCAGTGGAGTATATGACGTCGTCGCCGAACAAAACGGTTCTTCATTAGCTCCTGCAACAGTAATCGGCGTGGACGGTGTTGAACTTCTTACACTTTCACAAAATATTGCTCCGGGTGAAACAATCACTGTTCAAAAAGCGTACAAGCTTGACAGTAAGTCGTCACCGCTTGAAATAACAGTTCAGCCGTTCTCTTCAGACGACGAATCATTCGTTACAAAGACATTTAATTTCTAAAACAAATAAAAAATATCTCTGCACAATGCAGAGATATTTTTTATTATGCTTTAACAACCACATTTTTACCGTTAATTTTGCCTCTGTACAGCAATTTATCGGCACTTTCAAGAAGAACATCATCGACTTTACCGCTATCGCGTTCGATAATCCCGAACGTCATCGTAACGGAAATATTGTTATTTTCATAAATAAAATTCTTATTTTCGATAGTTTTTCTTAAGTTTTCAACTTTTACAAATGCGCTGTCAATATCATCATTACAGAACATAAACACAAATTCTTCACCGCCCCACCTGCATATATCAACATTCTCCAAGCCAAGCGATTTTCTCATAATCTCCGAAATATTCTGCAGTACATAGTCACCGCATAAATGACCGTATGTATCGTTTATTTTTTTGAAATCATCAATATCACCGATACAAATGACCACAGATTTATTGTCCTCGCTGTCCTTAATTCGTTCCATAAACATTCTTCGGCTTTGCAAGCCTGTAAGTCGGTCATAATTCGCAAGATTGTTAAGAGTCTTGTTTTCATCAACGAGCTTTCTATGCGTTACAGTTGCCGATACGTCCGATATGTACGCACCTATCAATATAATTCCGACTGCCAAAACAGTATTGTATATTGTAACAAAAACGATATTCACTTCTGCCTCCGAGTAAATATGACGGCAATGCAACGTCAACCCTATATACAACAGTACCTCACATATTGAAAATATATATGTTACACTCCGATGTTTAAACGGATTAAAATACACAAATGTTGCCATAGAAAGCAAATACAAGGCAAAATCCGACGAATATCCGCCATTTAGCACCGTCACCGTAACAAACGCCGATACTTCCAAATGCACCAGTACAATACAAACGCGATAATATCCTTTCAGCACAACAAACAGCATTAATATATAAAATATCACACTGCCGATATTATACATAAACGGTATCTGCATTGAAAAATGCTTAAATATAAATAGAAACGAAATATGGAATATTTCACATAAGACAATAATCTGTGTGTAGACACTTTTAACATTGTCTTTAATTCTCATAATATATCTCCCTATTCTCTATGAGTATATTATACACGTTTCTTTCGACAAAAACAAGATTAATTTAGAGTTATTTTTCATTTTTTGCATAAAAAAAGTGACAGACTGAAAATCTGTCACAATGTACTCCAAATTAAAGAGCAGCCTTAGCTGTTTCAACAAGCTTTGCGAATGCAACGCTGTCAGCGATAGCGATTTCAGAAAGCATCTTTCTGTTCATTTCGATACCTGACTTCTTAAGACCGTTCATAAATGTTGAATAGTTCATACCGTTTTGCTTACAAGCAGCAGAGATTCTTGTAATCCAAAGACGACGGAAATCTCTCTTTCTTCTTTTTCTGCCTACATAAGCATTTTGCATTGAACGCATAACAGCTTGGTTAGCAATTCTGAATTGCTTGCTTTCAGCACCTCTGAAGCCCTTAGCAAGCTTTAATATCTTCTTATGTCTTTTTCTTGTATTTAATGCACCTTTTACTCTTGCCATTAGTTTCTACCTCTCTTTCGAATTATTTGTAAGGAATAAGCTTTTTAATAACTGCTGCGTTAGCCTTTGAGCAGTAAGCTTGCTTTCTTAGATGTCTTTTTCTCTTAGTTGTCTTTTTGTTCAAAATGTGTCTTCTGAACGCCTTGTTCATCTTAACCTTACCATTCTTAGTTACGTTGAATCTCTTAGCGGCGCCTCTGTGAGTCTTTATCTTAGTCTTAGCCATAATGCACACTCCTTCCGAATTAAATAATATTATGACAAGGGAGCAAGAAACATTGTCATATTTCTGCCCTCAAGCTTAGCCGGTTTTTCAACAGTTCCGGCTTCTTTAGCCTGTTCTGCAAATCTTTCAAGCAAGGTATAACCAATCTGTGAATGACTTACCTCTCGACCTCTGAAACGAACTATAACCTTTACCTTATCGCCCTTTTTAAGGAACTTTATTGCATGATTACACTTCGTATTGAAATCATTTGTATCGATAGACGGTGAAAGCTGAACCTCTTTGATGTTAATAACCTTTTGGTTCTTTCTGTTTTCTTTTTCACGCTTATTAAGCTCAAACTTGTACTTTCCGTAGTCCATAATCTTGCATACCGGCGGCTTTGCCTGCGGAGCAATCTTAACCAAATCCATTCCCTTTTCATACGCAATATCCTGTGCCTCTTTTGCACTCATTACGCCAAGCTGTTCGCCATCAGCTGAAACAACTCGAATTTCGTTATCACGAATTTGTTCGTTAATCTGCAAATCATTCTTACTAATTGTTAATCCCTCCTTAAAACATAAACAAAAAACGGCTGCAAAACGCACCCGTACAATACACCGATACCTAAAGTATCTGTATATTTACCGCAAAGCCTTCGCCGTACGGTGAGAACGGATTGTTCTGCTTGTTTTCTTTTCTGAAATATTATATCAGATTATTTATTCCCTGTCAAGCATTTTTATTAAATATTTTCAAAAAAGGTTGCCGGCATTAGCCGACAACCCTTTTATATTATACATCTGCTGTTTTAACCGATTCAAATTCTTCTATAACTTCCTTTGACGGAGCTTTTGTGGCAAGTGACACTATAAAGATAAGTGCAAGCGATACAATAAATCCCGGAATAATTTCATATACGGTAAATATACCCGGAAGATTATCCGCACCCCATATAGCAGTCGGAACGTATGCCCACAAAAGTGCTACCGCACCGCCGGATATAACACCTGCCAATGCACCGTGTTCATTACAACGTTTCCAGAACAAGCTGCAAAGAATAACCGGACCGAATGCCGCACCGAAACCTGCCCATGCGTGAGCAACGATTTCAAACACCGACGAATTAGGGTCAAGCGCAAGCAAGCAAGCTATAATTGCAACAACCACAATCGTGATACGGCTTACGTTAAGCAATGTCTTTTCCGAAGCATTCTTGTTGAAAAGCGTGTTGTATATATCCGATGAGAATGATGATGACGCAACAAGAAGCTGTGAATCGGCTGTTGACATAATAGCCGCAAGTACAGCTGAAAGCAACAATCCCGCAATAACTGTCGGGAACATATTCTGTACAAGTACCATAAATACTTTCTGTGTATTTGCGCCCTCAAGCATACCGTTTGCATTCAAAATGCTAAGTGATGAAGGATCTGTAATCTGACCTGTTTTGAACATATATTGAATATACGGCGATGCCAATATACCAACCAATACAGCCATAGCAAGACTTACAATAACCCAAACCATAGCAATTCTTCTTGCAGGCTTAATATCCTTTGATGACTTTATAGCCATAAATCTTGTAAGGATATGCGGCTGACCGAAATATCCAAGTCCCCACGCAATAGCACTGACTATACCCATTGCACCGAAACCTTCCGATACACCAAGTGTAATTTTACCGATTTCCGACCATTCAAATGTATTTGAAGTAAGACCTTTATACATAAAGCAAGGTACAACGATTATTGCGGCAAACATAAGCAATCCCTGAAACAAGTCTGTCCAACAAACCGCTTTAAATCCGCCAAGGAATGTATATGCCGTTACAACGACAACGCTCAAAATAAGTGCAGGTATATATCCGATACCGAATACATAGTCAAACAAATTAGCACCTGCCGCAAACATTGACGATGTATAAACCGTAAAGAATATCAAAATAAACAACGCCGAGAATATACGAAGTACGTTTGATTTTGAATGAAATCTGTTTTGCAGAAAGTCGGGAATTGTAATTGAATTGCCTGCAATCTGTGTATATTTTCTAAGCGGTTTTGCAACGATTAACCAGTTAAAATATGTACCGAGTGCAAGACCTATTGCAGTCCATATTGCGTTTGTAGCACCCGAGCCCAACAAATATGCAGTACCCGGAAGTCCCATCAACAGCCAACCGCTCATATCCGAAGCCTGCGCACTTAGTGACGTTACCCAAACGTTCATACCGCGTCCGCCAAGTACATAATCGGAATGTGTTGAATTTTTTTTGTAGAAAACAAATCCGACCATTACCATAGCGATAAGATACAGAAGTAATACAATACCCTGTATTATACTTTGTGATGTCATATTAATACCTCTCTTTTTTTAAATATACTACTCATTATATCAAAAAAGGATAAAGTTTGCAATATTAAATATACATCAATAATTAATTTTAGCGAAATTTGCTTTTTTAATAATGCGATTTATGATAACGAAGTAAGCAATCATAAGCCAAATTGTCGCCCCGAACCATGCAACAGGTGACGCAATACATACCGCCGCAAACTTCAAATACGACACAAGCACAAATGCAACAAGCGAACGCATAACCAGTTCCCAAACACCGCCGAAAAACGCAATCATACTACTGCCTATACCTTGCAGAGCATTTCTGTAAACGAACAGTAAACCGAGTATCACATAGAATACACCGTTTAGAACAAGGTATTCTTTTGAAAGCGACATAACTTCATTCTGACCGCTGCCGACAAACAATGCAACAAGCGGTTTTGCGAACGTAATAACAACAAATCCGCCTACAATACCGCAAACCGTTGCGATAATCGCCGCACCCGTCACACCTTTTTTAATTCTTTCAAGCTCTCTTGCGCCGTAATTTTGTGCGGTGTATGTCGCAACCGCAACGCCCAATGACGCAAGCGGCTGTGTTGCAAATTGGTCTATTTTCGAGCCGGCTGTAAATGCCGCAACGGCAGTTGAACCGAGCGAATTAAGTGCCGATTGGATTACCATTGTACCGATAGCGGTTATCGAAAATTGAAACGCCATAGGCAAGCCGACTTCAAGGTGTTGCCAAGCAAATCTCCAAGAGAATTTCCAATCATGCTTTGTAAGTCTTAGAATCGGAAATTTTTTCAAACTGTATACAAAGCACAATATACCCGAAATAAATTGTGCGATGACAGTCGCCCAACCAGCACCGGCAACACCCATTTTAAATGTAAGAATAAACACAAAGTCAAGTATAATATTGATAATACTTGCGATTATCAAGAATACAAGCGGTGTTTTACTGTCACCGAGCGAACGAAGTATACTTGAAAACAAGTTGAAAAATACCGCTGCCGCAATACCTTCAAAAATTACTATTATGTAGTTGTACGAATCATCTATAATGTCGGACGGAGTTTTCATAATCTCCAAAAGCGGTCTTGCCGCCAATACGCTTATCGCAGTCATAACAATCGTTACGGCTATACCTAAAATAATGCTTGTCGCAACGGAACGCCTTACGCCGTTTTCACTGCCTGCACCGAATCTCTGTGCGGTTATAACCGCAAAACCGCTCGTCACACCTTGCACAAATCCCACAATCAAAAATGAGATTGAACCTGTCGCACCAACCGCCGCAAGTGCCTCAACACTTATAGTTCTTCCGACAATAATCGTATCCGCCATATTATAGAACTGCTGAAATATATTACCTATAAGAAGCGGTACCATAAAGCTTAATATCAACTTTATCGGACTGCCCTTAGTCATATCGTTAGTCATATGTAATCTCCTCTCTTTGTTTAATGCCTGAACTATTATAGCACAATGTTTTTATTTTTCAATACTTTTTTTAAAAATTATCAAATAATCGCAAAAGTTATAAAAAACTAAATATTTTTCTTGTTTTGATTGTGATTTTGTGGTACAATCGAATGGTTGTTGTTTTTGAGGAGGGTAATATTATGAATAAAAAATTATTAACAAAAACACCTGTCGTCTGTGGACTTGCGATTATATGCTGTCTGCTTTGGGGAAGTGCTTTTCCTTGTATTAAAATAGGTTATCAGATGTTTAACATTCCGTCCGGTGCGGTCGGCTCACAATTTCTTTTTGCCGGTATTCGTTTCACACTTGCCGGTATACTTACAATTCTTTTCGGAAGTATTTTAAGCAAAAAAATACTTGTACCGAAAAAAGAATCACTTTTTTCTGTTTTTAAACTTTCTATGGTGCAAACAGTTTTGCAGTATGTGTTTTTCTACATAGGCTTGGCGAATACATCAGGCGTAAAATCTTCTATTATAAATGCCGCAAACGTATTTCTTTCAATATTATTCGCAGTATTTATATTTAAGTACGAAAAAATGACGGTTTTAAAAGTTTTGGGATGTGTTGTAGGATTTTTAGGAGTTGTTGTAATTAACCTTGCGAACGGCGGTTTTGATATGAGTATAAAACTTTCCGGTGAAGGTGCTATATTGCTTTCAGCGGCAGCTTATGCACTTTCATCGGGTATGATTAAAAAATATTCTAAAGATGAAAACCCTGTGGTTCTTAGCGGTTATCAGTTCTTTTTAGGCGGTATTATTCTTGTCGTTGTCGGAATAGCAACAGGCGGTAAAATTTCCGGATTTACTCCCGCATCTATCGCGCTTCTTATATATATGGCGATGATTTCAGCCGTAGCATATACTTTGTGGGGAATATTGCTTAAATATAACCCTGTCGGTAAAGTTGCCGTTTTCGGTTTTACAAATCCGATCTTCGGCGTTATCCTTTCGGCTGTTTTTCTCGGCGAGAAAAATCAGGCTTTCGGTGTTCAGGGTCTTGTAGCACTTGTCCTTGTTTCAGTCGGTATATTTATGGTTAATAAATCTAAAAATTAGTTATTCTTCGGGCGGTTATTCACCGCTCATTTTTTTGTTTGCTTGCCCCTTATTAATTGGGCCTTTTATGCCTCTCCTTGAGGAGAGGACTGTGCCTCGACGCCCCACTTACGCGCTCCACGAGGAGCGTGACCTTTATCAAATCCATTTTTACATAATAGTGGATTTTTTAATTCACACGCTCCGTGGGGAGCGTGACGCAAATCAAACACTTGGAATAATGGCATTTTAACATTTCAACTCACACGCTCCGTGGGGAGCGTGACAAAACAGAAAAAACACCAACGAAAAAACACCAAAAATTTCAACTCACACGCTCCGTGGGGAGCGTGACGGATAGTGGTATAAAATGGATTTTAAAAGATTTAATTTCAACTCACACGCTCCGTGGGGAGCGTGACAGACTCGGCGGCAGTAATCGCAAGCACTGTAAATAATTTCAACTCACACGCTCCGTGGGGAGCGTGACTACGGTAAGACGTAACTCACGTCAAGACAATAGAGATTTCAACTCACACGCTCCGTGGGGAGCGTGACGGTATCGAGCCTACACCACTACTATCAAAAATCATTTCAACTCACACGCTCCGTGGGGAGCGTGACACAATCTTTGCCACTGCCTCGATTATCTTTTTTACATTTCAACTCACACGCTCCGTGGGGAGCGTGACGAAGAAACGTATAACAGAATTAGGACAGGCAATAATTTCAACTCACACGCTCCGTGGGGAGCGTGACACCTATACTATATAGTAGCACAATAGATATTGACGATTTCAACTCACACGCTCCGTGGGGAGCGTGACATGACGGCAACACAAAAAAAAGAACTGTTAGCCATTTCAACTCACACGCTCCGTGGGGAGCGTGACCACAGACATTTAAAGGTAGCAATATCTATTATCAATTTCAACTCACACGCTCCGTGGGGAGCGTGACTCTACATATTGTATATGCGAAGTCACACCACCACAACAGAGCGGAGATTTTACTAAAAATCACTTAAAAAAACGATATTTTTTACATAATATGTATTATTTTTTCAGCGAACCTCCATATAAAACCAATATCACTGCACGTTCGCTCACAAAATCAAACTGCCCTCAGGATCATATGTTTCCTTTGCACCTATATGCTCCACTCTCCTCTTCCAATTATTACCCAAATAATAGAATCGAAGGCTATCTTGTTCTTCATCAATAATTTTCATAAGTCTATCTTTTAATTTCAAGAATGTTCCGTAATCAACATCAACTTCAAACACAGAATTTTGCACTCTTTGTCCGTAATTAACACATTCCTTTGCAACCTTGCGAAGTCTTTTCCTACCTGCCGCATCGACAGTTGACACATCATAACTTACCAAAGTCATCATCAATATCACCTACCTCGCCAAATAACACGGATACTCGTCAATTTCACCACGCACAAATTTTGCAAGCAACATACTTTGCACATACGGCAAAAGTCCCATAGGAATTTTTTCCTTCAAATACGGATGTATCATATCGGTACGTTTTTTCTCCTGCCATTTTGAGAGCACCTTTTTCCTGCCGTCATCATTCAAGAAAACTGCACCGCTTACCTGTACATCAAAATCTTCAGGTTTAATAATTTTAAGATTTATTAATGTCAACACAAATCTTTCAACAATACATCTCCCCTCCTCGACCAAATCGCACGCAAGCGATTCACGTCCAGGACGAAGCGAATGATAAAATCCCATATAACTGTCCAAGCCCACACTTTCAAGTGCCGCCGCATATTCACGGGTAAAAATCGTATATAAAAACGACAACATTGCATTCACCCTATCGAGCGGAGGTCTTTTACTTCTCATTGCAAAACAGAAATCGTCTTTTTGATGAAGAATAAGGCTGTCAAACACATCAAAATATGCCTTTGCGCCGTTCCCCTCCGTACCGAGTATGCCGTCATAATCATCTGTGATATACACGCTTTTAATACAACCGTCCAAGCGTTCTATACAATGAGTCAGCTTGCCGTCCTCATCAATTTGCGGATAATCTTTAAGCGTTCTTTTCACAACACTTTTTGTATTCGCCAATTTTGCGGCAACGGTATTTTGTCTTAAAAGTGCAGGCGGTTTTGAAAAAAGTTCGTATTGACGTTTTCTCAGCAACACATTTCCGTGTGACACACCCTGCACGCGAGCCAAAAATCTGCCTGACGGAGATATGAAGTTAATAGGTATGCCGTAATCGGCACACTTTCCCATGAGTGCAGGTGAACAGCCAAGATAGCTGAAACAAAATATCGCCTCAATATTTGAAAACGGAAGTCGTAATTTAACCTCATTATTTTCCTTGCACACAACATTTTCGCCGTCGAGAGTCATGTATATATTTTCATTCGTGACATACAAAGTATTCAAAAGTTTTCTCATACGCAATCCTCCTCAATAATCTGTTTAATGCTGTACTTTTTCGTTTTAGGCATACACAAATCTTTAATCGAGCAACCACTGCACTTTTGACCTTTTATTTTTGGAGGAATAACACCGTTTTCCATTACGTTTTGCATTTTACCGACCAAATCATCAAGCAAAGCTTTATACCTGTCATACTCCTCATTAAACGGCATTTTCACACGTTTTCTTGTATCGGCATAATATATGCACCCCTCACTGTTGCATTTCCAAATATAGTCCGCACACAATTTTTGAGCAAACACCTGTATCGCGTCAGTTTCTCTTATAGAGCCGTCTTTAGGCTGTGTAGGCTTGTATTCCACAAGTCTGACAGTGTACTTTCCGTCAAGACCGTCTATCGGTACGCCGTCTTTATTTTTGCAAAACTCTATACAATCCGCAACGCCATACAAATCAAGTTCATCATTATACAAAGTAACCGAGCTTAAAACAACCTTGTTATTGCTTTTGAATTGGTGTTTGCCAGAATGTACGTTTTCGTGCATAATATTCGCCAACACAACCGAAACATTTTCAGCCCAAGCATTCTCAATTTCAAGCAATCCGAATCTTCTCGGGCAATACATATAATGCTGTATTGTCCTTATATTAATCATGCTTTCTCCTGAAGTTCTACTCCTTCAGGCATATTTTTATCGACAGTGATTTCATAATCATTGAAACTTCTCGGAACTTCCACTACGTCTTTTTTACCGATAACAATTTTGTCAAACAACACATTCGCCGGAGCATTTCCAAGTAAGGAATCATGCTTGAATACATAAAGTTTTCTTACGCACATTTTACCTCTTGCGGCACTTCTGTCGTGTTCAAACATATTGATAATGGCCTTCCACAAAAGTTCAAGATCTTCTTCCGAAAACTTAGTAATTTTCTGTGCAAGCATAGCCGACACATATCCGTCCGCTCTGTACAAGCCATACGGTACTATGCTCTTTCTGCCCATAGTAGCACTATCACTTTCATTTGTTCTTGCCTGTCTTGTAATTGTTATATCCTGTGTAAATATCGGATCAACACTCTTTGCAAAACTAATCTGAACAGGACCTCTGACAATACCGCATGGGTCGTTACCTGTACTCATAACCGCACCGAATGTTCTTACATCAAAATAATTTTGACATATGTAATCTCTTGCCGCTCTTACCGCCTCAGGATTTTTACCCTTTTGACCTGTCTTTTCGCCTATTGCCTCATATGCCTCCGTAAATTTTGTGTTAAGTGCCTTATCAGGCTTTACAAGAATATTATAATACGGCTCATCTTCTTTAAAAATTTCCACAAAGTTGCGGATTTTTCTCTTTAAGCACACATCTGTAACAAGGCCTGCCGACGTTTCGGGATCAATTCTCGGCATATTGCCTGCATCGGGATCACCGTTGGGATTGCCGTTTTCTACATCAAAAATAACTGTAAATTCGTATCTGTTTTTAATTGGTTCCATAATTTTCTACTTCCTTTCATATTTCCTTAGTTTTTGTGTCATTTGGTTTATATAAATCTTGCATTTGCTGATAATAGCCTATAATAAACTTACCTTGCTCACTAAGCGGTAATGTCTTTGGAAATTTGCCGTTTAGCTTGTCCATAATTTCACCCGTAACTATCTTATATTTAACTTTATATTCAAGTTTTTCAATGTGGTATTGCGAAAGCTTTATAAGTTTCGGAAATACCGTTGACGGATTTGCACAAGCTGACGCAAAATATGAATCCTTAATCGTTCTGTTTAATCCAGGCAATGCGTCCGATTGAACTTTTTCAAGTACGGCAAAAAGTCTGCCGCACAGATACGCTTGATTATTATTTTCAATATCAAGTGCCATTTTTATCTCCTCCTTATTTTTTGAATATCTATCTTTTCTGTTTATGCAAGCCTTGATAATGCCTGCACGAACATAATTTACCGATTTATCCGTTTTCACTCGTCTTACGGCATTTTCAAGCAAAGACTCCGGATAACGTGTACCGTTTATTATCGCACCGAACACCGAAGCCATAAGCGGCGGCGGTGTGGTGTAATTTGTGCTTTGAGGCGGTTTTAATTCTCGGAATATTCGCCACATCGGTATATTTCCTTTTGAATTAACAATCATTATATCTGCTTGGTGTCTTGCTATATGTGAAAATATGTTGCCGAATTTATCACGGTATATAAACTTTTGTGCAAGACGCGAAACATTCGGAGCAATTCCCACAATATAAAACTCAACATTTTTATCAATATCGAGTTCTGTAAAATCGGGACTTTTGCCCTGATTTACGTCATTAAGCGATTTAAGCAAAATACCGTTCATTTCATCTGCATCAATCTTATCGTCAAACCCAAGCATTGAAGCAAACAAATCCGTTTCTTTTGAATCGTCATCTGACATCGCCCAAAATACAACTGTCATATCATCAAGATATATTCTGTGATTTTTGTCTGCGATTAAAGTGTTTAATGCCTCTGTGTAGTGTTTCATAGTAGTTTGCGTTATGGAACTGTTGTACGCCTGTTCTTTGCCGTATGAACACTCTGCCGTATTATTTACGCAAACCATTAACGCACCTGTTGCATTTGCATTTCTTACACCCTTGATTTTATCGTGCGTTACCGATATTTCGCCTTTTTCTCCCGTAACGGCACATATGTCATTACCCTGCACCGGTCCGACTGATTTTTTCAGTTCCGTTATCTTTTGAGCAATTTCGCCGTCAGTATCGTGCAATTTTATTTCAGGGTGTCCGTCAAGACCGAAAATAAAATTCGCCGTCGAGTATGCTTTTCCGAGATTTACAAGCAACTCATTTTCGGTTTCGTCCTGCGGATTCCACTTTTGCAGAAAGTTTCTGTATGCCGTAACTATATCCGATGTCATACCCTCTGTAAATTCAAGGTTTTTGTCCACAAACGCTTTATGCGATTTCTTCGCCTTATCCGTACTGTCCTCAGTTGAATATGTACCGCTCTTATTGTCATAATTAAGTCCGAAAATGTATAACGGTCTGTGTTCGACAATATTTCCGTCTATACCGGGTTTCTGTGTTCTCTCCGGCAAAACTACCGATATAGGCTGAAGTTTGGTTTTACCCTTACTGTCGGGTTCACTTTCCTGCTCCACGTTTATAATATCGCTTACTGTACCGTCTTTTCTCAGCATAATCATATGCGTGATATTCTGTCTTGAAAAACCGTCTTTGCAAACCTTGTCATTTCTCGCAAGAATATCGTAATATTCATTCAAAGCCTTTATCAGCATTTCATCATCTCCCTATATTTTGCTACATCTATAACACCGTCAATCATATGCGGTCTGTAAAAAAGTGCGTCTGCCTTGTCCGAAAAATTACGTTTATCCCAATCATTATCTTTCGGATGTCCGCCGTCCTCAAACTTCATATGATACAGCATAAATCCTAAATCCGTATCACCTTTTAACGTATCCGAAACATTTTCAAGCGGAAATTCCTCCACAAGCTCAATACTCTTTACGGGAAATTCACGACACCCAAGCACAGGTTGTCTGAATTGTTGACCGTTTCTTAAACGTCTTAGAAGAATATTATAATGCTTTTCCTCCGACTCGTCATCATGGTCACTCTGTATACCCGTAAGTTCAAAGTGAAATTCCACGCCGTAACATACATCTTTCAAAATCATACTTCCGCGTTGATTTATCATATCCTTGGTATAAATCGTTGCGTCACCTGTACCGTTTTTCATACTTTTTTGTACCGACTGCAATTTTATTTTTTCCTTAACCTCATTACGGCGAACATTGATAAATGTTATCGGATTAAACACGATAATCTTATCAATTACATACCGAATTGCCGGTTTCCAATACACCGACTTTATCAATCCCTCAAGTGCTCCCGGTGTCGGAACGTCATAACTCACACGTTCAACTTTCATTTCAGGGCGGTTAAACGCGGCATAATCGCCTTTAACCATAATTTTAAATCCGTAACTCATTTTAACCTCCTCATACAAAATAATCTACATCATTTTCCATCGTCAAACCCACGTCCGACTTATAATAATCTGTATTTGCAAGTATGCAAACACCACAATCAAGCTGTTCTATAATCCCCTCTTTAATCATTTCTTCAAGCTCCCAAATATGTACGGACGCACTGCACTGCTGTAATTTTCGTTTTACGGACAGTTTTCCGTATCTGAGCTGTTCAATCAAATCTTTATTTTCATCACGCGGAATTACTATTCCTATAACTTGATTTTTGATAAACTTAAAATTCTCGGCATACGTTCTGAACGGTATTTCATCAAATTTCAAATTTTCACCCATAAGCGAAGTTATGGTACTTTTGTCTATATTGCCGTCATTAAATGCAAATAAGCGACTGTAATATTCTTCAATACATTTGTCGGTTGAAATATTGTCAAATTCCTCAAATAAATTTCGTGTTATATTTGATTTAAGCTGAATTTCACCTTTTCCGCCGTCTGTTTCAAAAACAAACACATCGCCCATATCCATCTTACCCTCACGGTTACATCTACCGCCGGACTGCAATATGTTATCAATTCCCGCAATTTCTCTGAACACCGCCTTAAAATCAAGGTCAACACCCGCCTCAATCAGCGATGTTGAAATCACGGTCGTATTAATTCCGTTCTTTATATCTTCCTTTATTTTTGCAATAATCTCCGAACGGTGCAAAGGCGTCATATATGTTGACAAATGATACTTGTTACCGCTGCAAATATCATATAATTCCCTTGCCGTTTTCCTTTTGCTCACAATTATAAGTGCATTGTCATATTCCTGTGCCTTTTCTGCCAGTGAAGTAAGTTCACACTTCCCGATATACTCATATCTGCACTTATCAAATACGTTAAACAACGACGTATCCTTAACCGCATTTTCTATTTTGACACCTGACATATACCTTTCCATAAATTTATCATAATTCGGCATTGTCGCCGACATCAAAATTGCTGTACTGTTAAGATACTTCGTCACATACCCTATCGCCCTTAAACAAGGCTGAATATAGTCAATCGGCAGCATATGTATTTCGTCAAATATGATAACACTGTCCGCCAGATTATGAAGTTTCCTAAGTCGTCTGCCTTTATAATGATACAGTGATTCAAAAAATTGAATATTCGTTGTTACTATAAGTTTTGCGTCCCAATTTTCACAGGAACGTTTTAATTTTTCCGAAGTGATTTCGTTCTCATCTTCATTTTTATCATCATCAAAATCATAATTTGAATGGTGCTGCAACACAGGAAGTACATCACCGAAAATATCCTCGAATACCTTTGCTGTCTGTTCAATTATACTGACATACGGAATTACATATATAATACGTTTTTTCTTATTCTCTATCGCAGTTTTCAAAGCCGCTCTTATACTGCAAAGAGTTTTTCCGCTGCCTGTCGGCATATTCAATGTATACACATTCGCATTCGATTCAACGCTTTTATAAACCTGTTCTTGTATAATACTTCTTGATTCTTGAAGTTTGGTTTCTATTTTAAAAGAATTAAGTTTTTCACATACTTTTTCGTATGCTTTTTGAAAATCTCCGTCTATACCTCTGTCTGTGTTGGGAGTTACAAACCGCTCCGTATCTATAAAATCCGCATCCGTAAGGCATGAAAACAAATATCTTGTAAAAAAAGAATACCTTTCAATAATTTCTCTCTGATTACTGACATCAAAAAGTTCTCTCAAATTATCTTTGGGATATTCAAGTTTAACTTCATTTTCATACGCAGAATAATCGCCGGTTTTTCGTTTCATTCTGCCGTGCAAGGTCGAATCTTCTTCACCGTCAACTTTCGTTCCGCCGTCAGGCAAACCCGAATGATGTCCCGCAACGCAATACTCAATCATAGGCACATATGATTTCGGCGGTGCTTTCGCAACTTCTTTTGCACCGCATATTGCGTGTTCCACTCGGATATTTTCCGCACCGTTTATACGTTTTTGAAAACCCGATGTATACTTGCCTATATCGTGTATTTGCCCCACAAATTCGGCTATATCCGCCCAAAATTCATTCGCATTTTCACGACATAACTTCGACGTTCCGTTCAAGTGGTCCAAAAGCAGCTGTTTCCGTCCGTCGTCTGATGTATGTCCAATATATTCCATAGCAATCATCCCTTTTGTACAAATTATACTTTTATCATATCACTTTATTTGTGCAATTTCAACATATATTTTACTTTTTAGTAATTATCTATTAAATATACCTATAATTTTTATATATTTGCACCAAAAAAGGAACATATAAACAAAGCATACGCATTGTTTATATGTTCCCCAATGATTAGCTTAATTGAGTCTGCAGACAAATCTGCAACGATTTTGATTGCATTCTGTTTAATTATTATTGATATTAAAGCAATATCTCGCCTTTTCAGGCACTGAGCCTATCATACAAGGATTATGAATACTGAAATAATCCATAACATAACCCTTGTCGGTATAGATATTCACACTCTTTTTGTCTTTCATCATTCCCGTATTATTTTCAATAACAATCTTCTTTATTTTTTTACAGTTGATTTCAATATCCGAACGAGTGTAATTGCAAGCAATACTTGCATCTGTATTTTTCAAATTCACAGAATTGTTCAAAATGTATATTCCCTTGTACTCATCATCTCTGTTCGAATAAGAAGAAAAGCATCTCAAACCTCTTGTTTCGATAGTATTTCCTATATATTTCTGTTCAAATTCAGTCGTCAGCTTAATATATATCGCCTCTGTAGAGCCGGTATAACGCACAACGGAATTTTCGCCTGTATTTTTTACCGTATTGTGATAAACCAATTCATACGGGCCTTCGATACCCGTTTCAACGCAATTTTGTACAACGTTATTTTTCACAATCGTATTAGGGAGTGATGTTCCCATACCCGCGAATATCGCCGCACAACCGACACCGCTTGTAAGTGCGTTCGTATCATTTACGGACGGTTTGCCGAAACCGATATTTTTGCACACATTATTTTCAATAACGTCTGCATATTTGCCCGAAACAGTCGGAGTCCAATAATCAATCGCCCCCCAAACGCTGTTGTTAATCGTGTTATTTCTTATAACATAATCGTCAACATCGCCGACAAAACTTATCGTCTTACCGCAGCTGTTCTCGAAAGTACAATTTTCAATAAGCACATTTTCAGCCGGACTTTGTGCATCACCGACTATTCTTATACTGTAACCGCTGTTTGAACTGTCCGAAATCTGATTGCCGCAATTTGTGAACTTACTGTTCAAAATCGCGATATTACTGCAATCTCTGAACACAATTCCGTTGTTTTCAAAATCGGTAAAAGAACAGTTGTTGAAAATAATATTATCGCAATTTTCAAACTTTATCATAGGAAAATTTTCAAAATCTATATTTTCGACATATAAATTCTCAACATTCTTCACAATCTGATATGACGGCACATCGTCCGAATAATCTGCAACAAGCATTGCCCGTTTTCCGCCGGAAGTTTTTATCACCGTGTCTGAATTGAATATTGACGGATATTTTCCGTATTTAATTGTACTGTGAACTTTGTATTCATTCGGAGCAAGTGTGTTTATTGTTCCGTCTTTGCCTTTTATGTCGTTTGAAACACTGCTGGCAGAAAACTCATACAAGTCAGTTCCCAACAGTACTGATGACGTATCATAATTCTTAAAATCCGCTTCGGCGATTTCTTCGGGTGTAAGTTTAAACAGTTCACCGTTTTTCGATTGAATGTTCGACTTGTGACTGTCTATCTCCTCACGTATTTGCAAAACAGCATTGCGTGCCGAATTACTGTCCGCCGCGTATACAAAATTCGCACCGAATGTCATGCACATCATCAATGCCGTTAAAAGAGCCGTAATTTTTTTCATTTTCAACTCCATAGCCTTTCTCAAATAAAAAAACAATTTTAATAATAGCGTCTGTAAAATTGCAAATTCAATTCATACAAATTTCAACCGCCATTACATACATTTTATCATTAATTATTCATTTAATCAAGACTTTTCGATTAATATTTTCAAATAAAAAAGCATATCATTTTCAAAAATGATATGCTAAATTTTTTAATAATTTTCTGCGTGAATTTCAAAATATGCTTGCGGGTGATTGCACACAGGACAGACCTGCGGAGCTTTTACGCCTACAACGATATGACCGCAGTTACGGCACTCCCAAACCTTAACTTCACTCTTTTCAAAAACCTCTTTTGTTTCAACGTTATGAAGCAATGCACGATAACGTTCTTCGTGAGTTTTTTCTATTGCGGCTACCATACGGAACTTTTCAGCCAATTCGGTAAAGCCTTCTTCTTCGGCAGTTTTTGCGAACTCGGCATACATATCTGTCCATTCAAAATTTTCGCCCTCTGCCGCCGAAACAAGATTTTCTGCCGTTGTTCCGATTCCGTTTAATTCTTTAAACCACATTTTTGCGTGTTCCTTTTCATTGGCGGCTGTTTTCAAAAACAAATCCGCTATTTGTTCAAAGCCGTCTTTCTTTGCCTTCGACGCAAAATATGTGTATTTGTTACGCGCTTGCGACTCACCCGAAAAGGCAGTTCTTAAATTTTCCTCTGTTTTTGTTCCCGAATATTTGTTTGCCATTTATATTACCTCCGTAAATTTATTTATATATAATATATACCACTATACACGAATTTTAAACAACATTTTTCTATGTCTTGCATTTTTCCGTTTTTTGTATTAATATATGTTTTGGGGTGATGATATGAATGTTGAAAAAAATATGTTTACAATCGGTGAAATGGCAAAATCAATCGAAATTACAAGAAAAATCATATTGAATTACGAAGCAAAAGGATTGATTACTCCGGACGTTAAAGACGGCAAAAACGGAAATCGTTATTATACCGTAGATACGTTCACTAAAATTCGTACAGTACGTATTTTGCAAAAGCTCGGTCTGTCGCTTGATGAAATTCACGCCTATTTAGACGGTAAAACAGATTTATTACCGCTTATCCGCCGCCTTGAAGCTATGCGTGACGAAATAAATTTGAATATTGAAAAGTTGTATGAAAGAGCAAACACCAATCCCACACAAATCAAGGAAATCCACATTGACAAGCAAACGATTTATCGACGCACTTTTACTACGGAAAGTATTCTCGATAAAACAAATATTCTGCGCGATACCGCAATACTTGCCATGCGTGAATACGGTACCGATATGACAAGGCGAATGTATTTTTTAGAATACTCATTGTCCGCACCCAACGAAATTTCTTACTGTGTTGCCGTACCGCCCGAAAGCAGCGGCGAACATATCGACGTGCTGACACCCATGCGTGCAATTTGCATTTATCATCACGGTGCATATGAGGAACTCCCAAAAGTTCGCGAAAAACTTTTGTCGTATGCTAAAGAGCATAATCTCACACCTTTGGGAATGTGCCGTCATACATATCTTGAAGGCCCCCCTCAGCATAAGGATAAAAAACTTTTCATAACACAAGTGGCTCTGCCGATAGAAGAATAAAAAAACTCCCGAACATATAAGTTCGGGAGCTTTTGTTTTTTACATAAAGAACGGGAAAAAATCGTTCTGAACCATATATCTGTTATTTATTTCTTCGATTTGCAAATCGGTATAACCTCTGTTTACTGCTTTTCTTGTGTTTAAATTAACAGCTTGTACCAAACCGATTACTTTTTTTGCATTATTATCATTTAATTCAACATTATACTTGTCAAACAAACTAAGAATATCAGGAGCGTTTTCATTGCTCATTTTACATTCCATTTCAATTTCAAAGCATAAGTTTTCGCCCTTTACTTCATCCATACCCATTCTCTTAATCAAGTAATGTCTAAGCGCAAGATATTCGTTGGTTTCTTCAATATATCCCGGGTTAGCCATTTTCATAATCTTTTTTCTTGACGGAATATAGAACGGCTTGTTACCTTGCGTTTTCAACAAACCATCATAAAAACCTTCTTCCAAAACATAAGTGTTTACAATCGAATTGTTGTATATTTCCCACAAATCCATTTTACCGTTGACAGTATTAATCAATTCCATAAAATCTTCTTTTGAAATATCATGGTTTTGCTTGTCGTATATTTCAAAAACCTTGTCCAACGGAACAATTTCGTAAAGTTCCGCAAAAACATTGCAGTAATTTATTATTTTATCTCTGACTTCCAAACCGCCTTTTGATTCGTTTGTATAACATTTAGCAACTAAGTATTTTACTTCGTCACACAAGCTGTACTGTTCATTTTCAAATGATATATAACCTAATTCCAATAAAAGTCTGATTTTGAAAACGTCTGACTGTTTAATTTCATTGCTCTCGCACCAATTTACAAGACATTCTGTTTGTTCTTTGTCAAGCGCCGCAAGAACCGTCTTAAAATACTCGTCTGATAATAATATTTTCGATATGCTTTCTGCCACTTCGCCCTTGTTCATTTTTGAACGACCTTTTATATTAAGCTCTTTTGCCAAGCCAAGCATTTCGGGCTTTTTCCAAGACATTATATTATCAAATATTTTCATTTTTCTACCCCTTAATATTTTTTTAATATTATATCATTAAATTTTCACATATACAAGCCATAAAAATAAACAATACTTTCCGCAAATTCTATCCGTCAAGTCAGCCAAACATCTAAAAATTCCGCATAAAACAACACCTGCGGCAAATGTTAGAGTTCAAGGCAATGCCCTTAGCTCCCTCACAAACACCGCAGGTGATATTTTAAACTATATCAAATTGTTTTGAGAATGTCAAACTTTGATGTGTCCCCTCTTTTTTAATCAAAACCGATAAGAGGGTTATATTAATCATATTTATCCTCTTTGACACTCACAGTCACTGTCATCTTTCGGCTCGGATATCTCATCTTGACCTAAATACAAGAATCCACCTCTATCAGGTGTGAAGAGCTCGTCAACTTGAGAATCTGTTCACTCAAATAAGTCGCAAGGATTGACGTCCGTTACCAATACTCCAAAATAGACCATATTGTGTAGATGGTGAAAAAACGAGGTTTTATGTGGTATTATTTAGTAAAACGCATTTATTTCAGCTTAAAATATTTATTATTTTAACAATCCAAAATAGATTATAGTTATCAGGATATATTATATTTTATTTTTAATGCTTTTATAGAATCATTATACCAATTATCAACATTCTTTTGTAAAGCATCTATTATTTTTTGCATATTTTCAATTTTTGCATTATATGCATTAAGTATAGCTTGCTGCGCTTGCGAATACAACGCTGCTTGTTGCCTCATTGCATTTGCTGCACTATAACTATCTATACTACCTCCATTTGAAGCAATAGTATTTGTATAATTAGACAAATTATACTTTCTTAATATTTCTTTAGCTTCATCAGTCGAATATGGATCTGTTGTTTGTAATTCGTATAATTCTGACTGCAATCCATATATTTCTGTTAATTTATTTATATATTCATTATCTATGTTTATTTTTTCGGTTTCATATGCTTCTTGTGCTGTCATACCATTATACATAGTTGTAGTATATTTTACAGTACCATCAGGATTGTAGTACGTACATAAACCATTAATTTTATCATTTTCAAAATAGCCATAAACAGAAACACCATCCGACCAATGATAAGTACCATATCCATTTTTCATTTCATTATCAAATGAACCCTCAAAGGAATCACCGCTTGCATAATAATATGTTCCATTATTTATTGCTCCGTTTTTATAAGTACCTTGAAACATGGAGCCATCAGAATAAATATCAGTACCTCTAATTATTTCTCCATTTTTATAGAGACCTATTTGCTCAATTTGACCAGTCACATCATTATAAAGCTCACCATAACCATCCGGCTCTCCATTGGATAATTCACCATAATATGTATGTGAACTATTCCAATTATAACTGCCAATTGAATTTTTATTTGTTATATTAACTGTATGTGTGGATTCATCATATGCGACATTCATACCAAAGCATTCAGAAACCACTCTTAATGGTATCAGTGTCCGTCCATCAATAATTGTAGCCGGTGAATCCGTAGGGATTTCTATTGTACTTCGATATATAACGTCACTGTCTATCGGAATTTGAACACTTATTCCAGGTGCTATACCTGTAGCTACACGGTTTGTATCATCCCAACTTACGTCAGCTCCTAACATTTCTAAAGTAGCCCTCATTGGAACCATTGTTCTGTCATTAATTATCATTGGTGGTACATCAAATTCAACCGGTGTACCATCAATGTTTACAGAAATCGTATTATCTGCTGAAACCACAGGTGCTATCGCTAAAAGTGATGTAATTGCGATTAATGATAAAAATTTTTTCATTTTTTCTATTCCTCCTTTTTTATTTATAATTTTAATATTTTTATACATGTTTCTAAGTATTTTTTCTTTTTATAATATTCGGTCTTTATAACAATCTGATTTTTTAATATACTAAATAATACATATAATCCAAACACTAAAAAAAACACAAACAGTATATAGGCCATTAATCGCACAATAATATTTGTTTTTAAATCGATTAATTTATCTACTATTCCCACTGACAAACCTGATATTAAAGCACAAAAAAGTGGAAATCCAATAAGATTCGCTGCATCCATTCTATAACTGTCACATATTTGTAATTCTAAAGCATTGATAATATTTATCTTCTCATCATCCGCAAACTCCATCCCACTAATATATGCTTTTGTTTTATCAATCAATGTGGCATATTGGGATTCTTCATTATATTTTTCATATAATTCTTCTAAAATATTCGATATTTCCATTTCATTCAAATAACTGCTTTTTAATCTTAATTTAGCCATCATAACCACTCCTAATTAAAATTTCTATCATGTTCTTTCCAATGAAGGTTATGCGCATCCAACTGCATACCTTTATTATACATTATATCATTTGTTAATTATTAAATCAAGATAATATTGTAAATATATAGTTTATTTTTGTATAATTTGATGATTATTAACACTTAAATTTACTAAATTACAGCAAGCAAAAAATAGCATAGCAGTTATAAAACTACTATGCTATAAAATCCGGCTCTATTTCTAAACAAAATACTCTTTTTCACTTTCTATATATCAAAAGTTGTCATGCTCTGATTGTCAAATATCAAGACAATAAAAAATCTATCTGAAATATCATCAACCTACAGCCTCATTCGGATCGTCATACGCAGTCATACCCGGTATTATCCAAATTGTTTGGTTCTTTTCTTCCCAGTCAACTCGGCAATCCAACACATCTGTTATATCACGAAGTTTAAAGTAGTTGTTACCGTCGATATTATAGCAAGTTGCCTGAACGGGAACTCCGTCAAGAGTTAGAAATGCCGATGAAGAAACGGCTGTTCTCGTTTCACCGTCACCTGCCGTCAACTCACCTCCGACCGATGTGTAATCAAAATAGCTTAACATATCAATCGAATTTGTTGACGCGTCATACTTAATATCAAATGTTTTAATTGTTCCGTTAAGCATTTCCGCAATATCTCTGAGTTTGAAATAGTTACTGTCGTCAATGTTGTATGCAACGGCGTTATATTTGTTACCGTCTATATAAACAGGCTGTGTTTTGGCAACAGATGTTTTACTGAACTCAGTTCCCGGATAATATGTAAACGTTTGATAATGTTCATCATTCTGTAGGATATAACGAATATTTCCGTCATAAAGAATAGTATATGCTTTTCCCGTTTCTATTTCGTCAGGATAATCAGGGTCGGGAGTATACGAATAATCTTCAATATTATATACATTAGCCCAATCTTGATCATTTAAAAAGCTTATTTCATTTCGATTTAAAATGTCCGCATATATTTTAGCTCCCTCATATGACTCGCCGTACTCATGCGCCTTAAGAAGCTCATAAGCCTCTTTTGTATATGCCTCTGCACCATATGCACTCCATGGCGAATCAACCGCAAGAACACCAATCGGCGCACCAAGTGCCGCTATACCCGATGCTGACGGTGTGCTGACAAAATCAGTCAAATTGCTTGTAGGAATATAACATTCTTTTGAATTGAAATAGATTTTTGAATTTGTGCCGTCATAATCTTTTTCAATAACATCAACTGTTGTACCTGTTTTCACCTTGCCCACAACCGAAGAACCGTCCGAAACATCGCAGTCAGCACTTACTTCCGCCTTATACGAAATAGCCGGCTTTTGAGTATTTGTGTATTGCACATTAACATACTGTGATTCAACATAATACAAACCGTGCTTGTAATAAATCTTGTAATGACCGTTTTGCGGAGTTGCGTCCACTATTTGAACAGACTGATTTATTTTGTAAACACCCGATTTTACATAATCCGTTGAGTCGGGAGTTGTCTTTACCATAAGCGGAGCGGTTGCTTTTCCGATAGCTTCAATTTCCGGAGGAGTTGTCACTTGATTGTTAATATCTAAAATATAACAATTTTTTCTCGGCACAAAATATACGGCAGGTTTCCAGCTTGTGAAAGCAGTACCGTCTTTTTCGCCACATTGTCTGATTGTACCGCGTGATTCGTCAACACCGCCTTCGCTCCATATTGCAACCCAATCTTCGTTATATCCGACAACGTCAAATTCACTTGTTGCACCTGCATAAAATGCTGTGTTGGCATTTGCCTCTGTTCTTGACTTTTCTGCAAACGGAGGATCATAGCCGATTTCTTTAAGCTCGTCCAATCTCTTAGAGTGATAATTAATCGGCGGATTGCCCGGATAGAACGATGCCTTTACCGAGCCGAATTTACCCTCATCACCGATATGTATAACCGCTTTACCCACTAACGGTAACGACGCGGGTCTTTTATGTCTTACCCATTCAGTCGGAACTTTTGCGTAGAAATTCATTTCTTCACCTTCGGTTGTTTTTGAACCGCCGTAGATGTAATCAGCAAGGAAAACCATATTTATTGCGTGTTGATATTTTTCATCATCCGACTTTAAAGACTCATTCAACTTTTCTTCAAAGTCCTCTGCCGCCTCAAGTGTATCTTTTCTGTTTGCATAAGCATACACATAACCGATTGTGCCGTCTTTAAGCTGAACTTTGTGGTAATTGTCCGCTATTTGGTCCTTACCGTTTATGTACGCCTCCAAAACCGTCAATTTTTCATTCTGGTACACAACACTGATACTTCCGGACGGTGTCGGATTTTTTGTGACATTCATACTTCCTACTGTTACATAAGCCTCACTGCCGTCCTCAATATCCGTTGCGAAGACAGGCAATGCAAGCATGGTAAATACCATAATCGCCGCAAGCAATGTGCTAAAAACTTTTTTCATTTTAATCCCTCTTTTCTTAATTTTTTCGTCTTGGCAGACTATGTTCTATAGTTATTATACACCGTACATCGATGTACGATGCAACATATTTTCAAAAAAATAAATTTTTTTAATTCTAAAACAAAAACTTTTAATATCATATTTGTTGTTTCTGGCAGTTACAATAATATCATATCAAGTTTTATTTTTCACCGCTAAAGCTGCACTAAACCTCGGAACTGTCTGTTTTTCATAATACAGCAAAACCTCCTGCATAATAACAGGAGGTTTTTGTTGCTAATTTATCTTCGACATCCACAGTCACTGTCATCTTCCGGCTCGGATATGTCATCTTGATCACATTCCAAGAATTCGCCCCTCTCAGGCGGGAAGAATTCGTCAACCGGGAAGTCTATTCTCTCAAATAAGTCACAAGGATTGTCATCCGTTGCCCCTACCCCAAATAGACCATGTGGTATGGATAGTGAAAAAGTGAGGGTTTATGCTATATTTAAGCATATTCCCTTCGACCGTCCGGATACTCCAAATACGGTTGTTTCTTTTCATTGTCGTATTTTTTAATCGGAACACCTTTTATTTTCTTTATTTCATTATCTATCCTAATAGCCTCGACAAAACGTTTTGTCAATTCATCATTCGATACACTGCAAGTTGAATCAATCGCATTTTCTCCATTCATAACCTTTAATCTTCTATTTATATTATAGAATTTCAACACTTTTTAATCAGTCTTTCGTCTTCTGTAATTGCTATTAGGATTTTCTCTTTCTGTAGGAATATTATTGCAAGCACAATCAAGATGATTGGTTATCATTTTAGACAATTCAACGGCAAATTCTCTGTAATCATACCATTTCTTTAGTTCTTCAATGAAATCTTGATTCATAACATCACTTTCATCTACATTTCCAAAAGAAATACTCATAGCGTCTAAGACTGCTAAAATTGTGTAGAAGTAAACCATCACATACTCCGGATGTTTGCCGCGAGCTTCTTTTGCTATATCTAACGTTTGTCCGAATATATGCAACGTACGATTTAATGCGCTTAAGTTATCGAAAGAGTTTTTTACATCTTTTTCAACTGCATAGTTACTAATATCATCAAGCAATGTTTTCAGTTCCAATCTTTTCAATGCACATTTTTCATCTAAAGATAATTCCTCATCATTATTTGGTAACAGTCGTTTTGCTCTGTAACGCACATTGTCCGGTTTTATCGGCTTAAATGTAAATCGTTCACTCTGCCCGCCGGAATAAATTCTGTATATAGGAAGTTCTTTAAGTTTTCGGTGTTGCTCAACAGTAAGTTCACCAAAATAATCCGAGTTATCAATACCAAATATATTGCATAGATCTTCTTTTCTCTCTTTTGACGGAAGCTTTTTAGAATTTTCCCACATATTTATTGCCTGTCTGCTTACGCCCATCACTTCAGCCAATGCCCTTTGACTATAATTGCATTTTGTTCTTATATATTTTAATCCGTTCATAAAACTGACCTCCAACAATAATTAAAACACGTGCACTTGCTTTAATTATTATTTTATACAGGTTGACACAAGGTGTCAATTTGCAACCATGAAAATTTTTAGGACAAATCTGAATCACTTTCAGTTATTGATATATACTTTTGCAAATATGTATCGACCTCAAAAATCGGCAATCCTTTATATTTTTCTAATATCTTATCACTAATTAGAAGTATACGACGATTATCTTCCGTTTTTTCTGTTTCAAAATAATTAATCTTACCTATTCTTCCGCATATTACGCAATACTGTCCTTTACAAAAACTATTACCTGAATTAAACAAACAATCCTTGTATTGGTGTTTATGCTTTGATTTCATCTTAGATTTAGATACTGCCGATTCCTTCTTTTTAAGATATTTAGGAATATCCTTTTCTACTTTATGTTTTGAATTATCTTCTTTATATTTCATAGTTCTATCGCTCCTTTAATAATTATGGTCATTAAAATAATCTTCTGCATCTTCATAACATTCAAAATCATCATAATTATCATAATAAAAATCTTCCGGATCATCATAGTCATATACATCATACGGATCGGATTTTTTCTTTTTTTCGGTTGATTTGCTTGAATATTTACGCTTATATTTTGCAAATTGGTCTATCGGTACTCCGCTTGTATTTGGCATACCGTCTTCCGTCCAATAATAGTTCATTTTTATGACATCTGTAACTTTTCCGTCCTGACACTTAACTTTCAAACCTATTGATTTTGAATTTGGATTATACCATTTTGCATACCAGATATATGTTGTTATATGATACTCCCCATGAGAAAAACTTTCTTCTTTTCTCTCGTTATATCTACCTACCATTGTATAATTGATATACTCCTCTGACATACCCTCATACGGTACTTTTGAGCCATATTCTTCTTGCAGTTTCTTTTCACGTTCTTCTCTGCGTTTTTCTTCTTCTTTTAAATATATTTCATAATTGGTATTGTTTTCTTCTCTCATTTTCGATATTTCTTTTCCAAAAATACCGTTATAATTCTTCGGTATCTGTGACAAATACGAATTTATTATTGAGGCATCCTCTACACTGTCATACTGACACATACGAGCGTAACAACTCACAAATCCATTCTTATCATATAAATTGCTTACATGAGAATTCAACAAAATATCTTCCGCCTCAGCATATGATTTTTCTTCTATAAGCCTTATTGCTTTATTATATTGCATACCCCAATAAGAAGAATATGATATAAGTATTATCATGACCATACTAACCAATACAATTAACACTTTCTTTGTCGTACTCATAATTCATCCCCCATTATGTTGAATTTTCTTCTTTTTCATACTTAAATTCTATCACAAGCAAAGTCCAATATAGTGTACACCGCAAAAAAGCGGACATAAAAGTCCGCTTTCACATTAATAATATATACCATATTTTTTAAATTTCTTATGTCCGAAATATTTTTGTATTAAATACTTATATAATTTTTCGTTTGGCCATATATGTTTTTCATCATGATATATAACCATATATATTTTTAACATCGGTAAATACGAATTAGAAATGCCTCTAAAGACTATTCCCCAACAATCTCTGTATCCATATATCCCCTTGTATCCCATAGATTCATCAATGTTTCTGTAAGGTTCAAAGTCCAACGCATTACAATACTGTAGCAATTCAGGTAAATCATCATCTTTTATTTTAACTCCGTAAGAAAACAAAATCTTTTCATTTTTTCGATGTCTTTTAACCAGTTGATATGACAATTCCTTTTCTACAAGATTTAAGAGCATAGTTCCTTCACAATCTTGTAGAAAATTATTTTTAAATTCTATTTTTGAAAAATAAATCGGTTTATCCATAATAATCACCTCAAATTAAGATATCTAATCCATAAAACAACCGATAATTGCGGCTATAAAAAGTATAATAACTACACCGATAATTGTTGTCAAGCACCCTTCTCCGCCGTTTCCGCCGGAAGAAAATTGACTTCCGCCGGACGGTTTACTCATCATAAAATCAAAATATTCCTGTTGTTTTTTATCCATTTCTTTTACCCCCTCAAACTATCTCTTTGCATATAAAATGATTTTCTCTCGCATAACGCTGTGCCTCTGAACCGGCAACACAATATATAGTTTTACTTTTACCCAGCATATAATTCACAAAGTTATTCCTTCCTATTTCTTTAACATTAGGCGGTATAGTAACTTCAGTAATTTCAGTTCTCCAAAAAGCATCATTTTCAATTTTCAATACACTTTTTGAAAAATTGACTTTCGTCAATTTAGAATCCTCAAATGCCGATTTACAAATTGTTGTAACATTCTTAGGTATATCTATTTCTGTTATCCCACTTGCACCTAACATTCTGCTACTTATTTCAGTAAGCCCGTCGGATAATATTATTCTTTTTAAATCACTGCAATAACAAAAAGCACCCCAGCCTATTTCTTTTACATTATTCGGAATTACTACATCCACTAAACCTGTACTTGAAAATGCTCTTTCTCCGATTACAAGCAAGCTTTTAGGGAAATGAATTTTTTTCAATTTTTCACAATACTTAAATGCCTCCCCATCTATAAACTGACACCCTTCTTCAAATACAACTTCCGTCAGGCTCTTACATCCGTAAAATGCTTTACTTCCAATTTCGTTTACTCTCATACCATTTATCGTTGACGGTATTACCACCATCGAATCATCAAAACCTATATATTGAGTTATAATCAACTCCCCACCAAATACTTCTGTTTTGAAAACAGACTCTTTCGCCTTTGCAGTTATTTTAAAAGTATTTTCTACCTTTTTACCGCATTTCGGACAATAAATAAAATCTTCTTGCAATGTTGTATAACAACGATCACATTCTATATGTGTATTTATATATTTTCTTTTGTAACGTTTTATTTCTTTATTCATTTCCGTATTACTGTCTTTCAAGTCCGATACATCATCTTTAAGACTTTTATTTTCACTTTTCAATTCTTGTATTTTCTCTTTTTGACTTTTTATTTCCTTTAATAACTTTGCTTTTTGAGTAAATATGTTCATAAAAAATTCCTCCTCTGCATAAATCAATCGTTATGGTCGTAAAAATATGTTTCCGCATCATCTATTCCGTCAAAATCATCTTCGTTATCATAATAAAAATCCTCGGGATCATCATAATTATGCACATTATACGAATCGGAGCTATGGTTTGAATCTCCGTGCGAATATCCGTATAAAGGTTTTGAATGTGATGAATGTGAAGAACCGGATGATGAACGAGTCGAATTTTTCTCTTTCAATCTTCCGTCTTTTGAGAATACATCTGAATTTATAACTTTAGAATCAAATTCTTTTATCCAATATCCGCTATAATTTTCTTCCATAGTTTCAGTTGATTCTTTGCTGACAGAACGCACATTTCCGTTTAGACAACAAACCACATACCCTTTATCGTACCAATAAAATGTATCATAAATATCATATCGTTCATTGTCTGACACATCATCCTTCTTTGTTCTTTGATATTTATCAGGCTTGCCTAATTGCGTGTATTCGATAAATAATTCACTCATACCGTCATACGGCAGTTTATCCGCATATGACGCTCTTTCTTCTTCAAGTTTTTGTTTTTTTTCCTCTGCCTCTTTTGCCATTCTTTCCGGCAACGTACGGATATATTCTTCTTTAGCTTTTTCTAACTCTTGCTTGTATTCTTCATATCTTTGGTTTATTTCTTGTTTTGACGTTTTTATTTCTTCACATAAAGCTCCACTGTAATTTTCGGGTACAAGGTTTATTCTGTTACTCGCAAATTCAAATTTGTTATCATTGTAATATTCCATTGCTGTTATGTAAATATATAAAATAGCTGAATCGGCAAAATAATGTTCCAAATTTTCTGTATCTTTACATTCGTATAAAAGCACTGAACGTAGTCTAAAATACGATCTTTCATCATTATCATCTTTGTGTTTTACATTCATATCAGTAAGCATTTCTTCCGCTCTTGTATAATCGCCTTGCTTTATTACCTCTATCACTTTATTATACTGACTATTCATTATGATAAAATGCACAATTCCATACAGCATAAACAGTATAGCAATACCACAGATTACTGCCATAACCTTTTTACCCTTTGTCCATTCCATATTTATTCCCCCTATCACTGTATTACTACTATATCACCATATACAAAATAAGTAAATGAAATATTAAGACTTATTTCGTCTTTCTATGCTTAAATTTTACAACAAGCAGAGTCCAATTTAGTGGACTTTATATATTTCCGTTCAAAATATCCTCTGCTTTGCCAATATACAATCTGTAACTCTATCCGCAACAATCGCCATATCTCTATTCGGATAAAATTCAAGAATAGTCATTAAGTGTTCCATTATAGTTTCACCTTTAAATATAGGAATAAATAGCTGTTTTCCGTATATATCATATTCGTACCGAATTGTCAAATATATTAAACCCCACTAAAAAAGCGGACAGAATTAACTTCTATCCGCTTAATATAAATTCTATCCTATTGTGAATCACTTCTAATATAAAATGTCGAACGTCCCGAACCGCATTTTATAATTTCTCCGCTATCAACAAGCTTTTTGATAGAGTTCTCTACTGACGCTTTCCCTATTGTTGGGCATAGCTCCAAAATATCGCTCTTTTTGAATTTACCAATCTTACTCTCTACTGCCTTTCTCACTATATCCAAAGCCGACATTTTATTTGACACAACATTTATTCTATCTTCAAAATCCCTATATGCCGCAAGAATAATTTTCAATAAATATTTTATAAAAGATGACGGATCTTCCTTGTTATCATGCCAACCATGCTGACATTTTTCAAGAGCCTTATAATACAAATTCTTGTTTTTCGCTATTTTACTCTCCAAAGAGATATACTTTCCTACTACATATCCGCTCCTATATAGCAGCAACGTCGTAAGCAATCTACTCATTCTGCCATTCCCATCATTAAACGGATGAATACATAAAAAATCATGTATGAATATTGGTATAAGTATTAATGCATCAATATCTTGCGCTGAAACAGCCGCATTATATCCTTCGCATAATTTATTTACCGCCTCAGGTACTTCATACGGTGCAAGTGGTGTAAATAATACAAATTCATTTCCGTCACCGTCTATTGCACTTATATAATTCTGTGTATTTTTAAAATTACCCCCAATATTCTTTTCAGAATATTTATATAAATCTCTGTGAAGTTGCAAAATATAATTTGAACGAATCGGAATGTACTCATAATTTTCGTGTATAGTATTTAATACATCTCTATACCCCATAATTTCTTCTTCATCACGGTTTCTGGGCGTTGTCTTATCTGTGCATAATTGTTTTAGACGAGTATTTGTTGTTCTTATCCCTTCTATTTCATTCGATGATTCTGTACTCTGCACTTTCGCTATCTCAATTAATCTGTCAAGTTCAACAGGTTTTTGTTTTAAATATAATTCCTGTCGACCTTTAAATTCATGTATTTGTGCAACTAAGCCTAATATTTCACTATCCCATTTCCGTTCTTTTAGTTTCGTATAATCAAAGGTTCGCATTTTCTCACACTCCATTATTTTTCTCCTAAATTATACCCCTTTTTAGGAGAAAAGTAAAGCATATTAGGATAAAGTTTTTTTATTTCCCCCTCAACTATATATCATTCGGAACTTTATCATCACATTACCTCATCATGCATATTATTAAAGTTTTTATTTAATTTAAGTAAAAACTCTTGTATTTTTTTATTTTTTAGTCTATACTAATATAAAAGGAGGTTGTTTTTATGATTATAAGAGAAGAATACTTAAAAAAATTATTCACATATATGGATGCACCGATTATAAAAATTCTTGCCGGAATACGCCGTTGCGGAAAATCCACAATTTTAGAAATGCTCCACAAAGAATTAATAAGCAAAGGTATTGATAAAAACAATATTATTTGCAAACGATATACCTCTTTTGAGATAGATGACTGCTATACTGCAAAAGATATGTATAACGACATAAAAAAAGAAATGATTAATGATAATAAATACTATCTTTTACTTGACGAAGTACAAGAAATAGACGGTTGGGAAAAAGCTATTAACAGTTTACTCGAAGATACCAATGCCGATATTTATGTGACCGGTTCAAACTCAAAGCTTATGTCAAGTGAAATATCCACATATCTAACCGGCAGATATGTTTTAATCCCCGTTTATCCTCTGTCATTCAAAGAATATCTCGACTTTAAATCAAGCAGTACGAAGTCGGAAAAAGAACTTCTTAATGAATATATAAAATTCGGTGGTTTTCCTATTGTTGCACTTGGCAATTACGATGAACAATCGGCATATCAAATCGTCGAAGGAATATATAATTCAGTCATAACAAGTGATATTACAAAAAGACATAATATCGTAAATTTCGATTTATTCAATCGTGTTGTGAAATTCATTATTGAAAATGTAGGCAAAACTTTTTCAGCAAATTCAATAGTAAAATTTCTAAAAAGTGAAGGCAGAGCTTTGTCGGTAGAAAGTATCTATAACTATCTTGAATGGCTTGAAAAAGCTTTTGTAATCTATCGTTGCAGACGATATGATTTACAAGGAAAATCAGTATTAAAAACTCAAGAAAAGTTCTATCTTGCAGACCAATCGCTAAAATATTGCATTATGGGATTCAATCCAAAGTCAATAGCTTCTATGCTTGAAAATATTGTGTATTTTGAATTAAAAAGGCGAGGATATGAAGTGTATATAGGAAAGCTCGGCACAAAAGAAATAGACTTCGTTGCCATTAAACGTGATGAACGTATTTATGTACAAGTATGCAGAACACTTCCTGAAAATTCAGACCGTGAAATCGGCAATCTCCTTGCAATTAAAGACCAATACCCAAAATACGTTGTCACCTTAGACGAACTCTCAACCGGCAACGTCAACGGTATAAAAATCATTCACCTATTTGATTTTTTGTTAAAAGAAGAATTATAACGCAAAAGCCCTCGTTTTTTATATGCGAGGGCTTTATTTAAGCAACAATTCAACACGCTCTTGTATTACAGGTTCAACTGTTTTTAATCTTTTCTTGTTCCAATTATATCTTGGATGTTTTTTAAATTTGAAGTTTTGCAACTTATGCAGTTTTTGTTTTTGTGAATTTGTTATATAGTGTTTTGCAAACTCCACAAAGTCCGAATATGTTGCAGGCGTACGGGTATTGACATAAACAGAAATATCATCAAGTTCATTTTCCATTGCAAATCCCCATAATGACAATCCGTTATCAAATATCGGCGCATTATCAATTATCTTATTTGTATGATTATCAACGAGAACACCGAAATTACCGAAATGTCTGTCTGTATTACACACTACTGCGTCAAACACAAACATATCAATCAATTTATCAAAATACTTATCACCCAACTTTTGATAATAGTCCATGACTGCATTTATTCCGCCTTTTGACACCAATCTTGAAATAGGAACAAACGAAACATCTTTACTTGTAAAAAGCTCACATACGGAACATAATCGTCCGTCATATTTCCTTAAATTATACTCAACCGCATCCAAGCCCATTGCCTTTGCGACTTGATAAGCATAGTATTCGGCATACGGTTCATTTCCCGAATTAACAAAGCCCTCTGTACCTGATTTGTATAGAAGTATCTTTCCGTCTTCCCTTTTCCAGCACTTTGCAAGCATACCGTTGGTTGTGAACTCCGGCGAAGAACGGAATGTCGAACGAATTGAACTTCCGTATCCGGTAAAAGCGATATATGCCAAAGTACGGCTAAAATGATTATCATACAAATTAACACTGTCAAAAGTACCTTTAAAAATTTCATCTACAACCCAATAGCAATCATTCAAAGACAAACCTTTGCATATATCAATAATTCCTTTTGTATCTTTTTCATTAAGACCTAATTGGGCAAGAAAATTCGTAGCATATGCTCTACTTGACGGAATGATTCTTTTTCTAAGCCACTTTCTTATTGATTCTTCATCAGGTTCCATTCATAACGGCAACAAGTTTTCTTTGTCTTCGTTTACCCATAATAACTTAACGGCAATACCGTCGAATGTTTTTTCAATATTAAACTTTAGTAAATCACTGTCATAATGTTTCAAAATATAGCCCAACAGTATCACCTCCGCCATTTATTATATCACGATAAATCCAAAATATCAATCACTTCACTCGCCTGTAAAATGTACTTTTGCTCATCCCCAATTCTTTCATCGCCTGTGCGGCGGTGATTTTTTTATCACGCCATTTTTGTAAGACTGTATCAAAATCGGTGTACACCTTTTTCTTCCTGCCTTTATACTTACCCTGCTTCTTTGCAATTTCTATTCCCTCACGTTGTCTTTGCAAAATATATTCACGTTCAAGTTCCGCTACCGCGCCGAATATTGTGAGCATAAATTTGCCTGTCGGTGTGGTTGTGTCGATTGCTTCTTTTTTACTCACGAACTCTACTTCTTTAATATGAAGTTTCTCGACCAAATCCAAAAGGTCTTTTGTGTTTCTTGCAAATCTTGAAATCTCGCTTACAATAACAGTATCACCTTTTCGTACATAATCAAGCATTGCTTTAAGTTGCGGACGGTTTGTATTTTTGCCGCTCATTTTATCAATATATATTTCATCAACGCCGAGTTCTTTCATCATCACTTCTTGCCTTAATGTATTCTGTTCACTTGTTGAAACTCTCACATATCCGATTTTCATAAAAATCAACTCCAATCTCCGTGTCATTAGGGCATACCCTATTGAAACATAAAAAAATAGTGCCATTAGAGTTGGTTTTCGGCTTTTGGAACGTCCCAAAAGTTTTACCCACCCTAACGGCACTGTTTTAGTATCAAGTGTAAGTCATTTCTTCCAATTCTTCGAGTGTGTATCCGGCGTTGTACAATTCCTGTATCACTTCCGGATCCTCACCGTGCATTGCGGCAACTGTCTTTATATCTTCGAGATACTCTTCCGCATAATAATCATCATACCCCGTATCAATATAGCAATCGCAACCGTAATCATACCAATGCCTGCCGTATGATTCTGTATAATTGAAGTGACCTCTTTCACGTTTGCCATTACTCTTGATTTTCAGAATATCGCCCTCATTAAGAACAATATGCTCATACTTGCCGTTCTCCAAATCTTGAAACAGTTCCGAATCAACCAACGCTTTCCAAAGTATCTGTTTAGTTGATGCAAACACATAAACGCCCTTATCTTTAAAATGAATTAATGAAATCGGACTGTCACCTT
>OGZV01000038.1_pt1 | contig 119060 bp, 104 predicted proteins | sample 1576861 | NCBI WGS metagenome assembly OGZV01 (sample SAMEA3541501, study PRJEB24748) | human gut metagenome | biome: human gut; feature: human-associated habitat; material: faeces | place: China | collected 2012
GTATCCAGGTAGCGCGTCTTGCGGGAGTGCCGGAGTCAGTGCTCTCCCGGGCGCAGGAGCTGGTGGAGCAGCTGAGCGATGCCGATATCACTGCTGCGGTCAAGGATCTGACCATGCAGAAAAAACCGAAGGCAAAGCCGGTTCACTACGACGAGGTCGATATGGCACAGATGTCGCTGTTCGATACGGTGCAGGACGATGATATCATCAAAGAGCTCTCGGAGCTTGATATCTCGAATATGACACCGATGGATGCTTTAAATACCCTGTACCGTTTCCAGGGAAAGGTGAAAAACCGCTGGAAATAGGGGAATACTGGATCAGAACATAAGTTAGAATCAATCCGAAACAGAAAGGAACAACATGGCTACCATAGCAGTACTGGATCAGAATACGATCGATAAAATTGCGGCCGGTGAGGTCGTGGAACGGCCGGCTTCCGTGGTAAAGGAGCTGGTGGAAAATGCAATGGACGCCGGTGCGACGGCGATCACCGTGGAAATCCGCGACGGCGGTATTTCGCTGGTGCGGATCACGGACAATGGAAGCGGCATTCCGGCCGAACAGGTGCCGCTCGCTTTTCTGCGCCACGCGACGAGCAAGATCCGTTCCGTGGAAGAACTCGTGCAGATTGCATCTCTTGGCTTCCGCGGCGAGGCGCTCTCGAGTATCTCGGCGGTTGCGCAGATCGAGATGATTACGAAAACGCCGGATGCGCTGACGGGAACGCGGTATGTGATTGAGGGCGGCGCGGAGAAGGCCAATGAGGAGGTCGGTGCCCCGACCGGAACAACCTTTCTGGTCCGGAATCTTTTTTACAACACGCCGGCTCGTCAGAAATTCTTAAAAACGCCGGTTACGGAGGCGAATGCGGTGACTTCTGTGGTGGAGCAGCTCGCTCTGTCCCATCCGGGCATTTCGTTTAAATACATGGTCAATTCGCAGGTGAAGCTTCATACAAGCGGCAACCGGAATTTAAAAGAACTGGTCTATAATATTTACGGCCGCGACATCGCGCGGGAGCTGATCGAGATTCACTCGGAAAGCCCGCTGATGACGATTGATGGTTTTATTGGAAAACCGGTGATCTCGAGGGGAAACCGGAATTTTGAAAATTATTACGTGAATGGACGGTATGTGCGGAGCAAGCTGCTCGCCCGTGCGATTGAGGACGGATATCAGACATCGATGATGCAGCATAAATATCCGTTTACGCTGTTCTATGTCCAGATGGATGGAGAGGCGGTGGATGTCAATGTGCATCCGACGAAGATGGAGCTTCGTTTTTCCCATCAGGAGGAGATTTACCGCCAGATGCGTGATATGATCTCGGATGCGCTGAATCACAGGGAGCAGATTGTGAAGGTTTCGCTTTCTTCCGACAGGGAACGGAAAGCAGAGGAAAAAGCGGCACGGAAAGAACAGATTGTTGTTCCGGAACCGTTTGAGCAGAAACGGCAGGTAAAAGAAGGCTTTGCACGGCAGTCCCTTCCGGTGGAGCCGGTTTCCAGCCAGAGCAGAAGAATGCCAATTTTCCCGGAGGTGGAACGAAATGGATACCGCGCAGCGAAAACGTATGTGCCGGTTCAGCAGATGACGGGAATGACGCGGGAAGAGGAAGAACTGTTTGAGCCGGGTGCAGGAAACGTGCCAAAGACGGCAGACCTCTCAAACGCGGACGCAATACAGCATCAGCAGGAGCCAGATGCAGCTCCAACGGTATCTTCCATGCCGGAAGAATCCTCATCTGCATCTGCTTCGCCTGAGCCAGAAGGCCAGATGCAGCTCTTTGATGAGCAGTTTCTTACCCCGGAGGCAGAGAAATCGCACCGCATCATCGGCCAGGTTTTCGATACGTACTGGCTGATTCAGTACGGCGAGAATCTCTACATCATCGATCAGCATGCCGCGCACGAAAAGGTACTGTTCGAGCGGATGATGAAAAATTACCGGGAAAAGAACGTCACCTCCCAGATGGTGAGTCCTCCGCTGATCGTCTCCTTAACGCCGCAGGAAGCAGATCTTGTGACCCGTTACATGGACGTTTTCCAGTCCTTCGGCTACGAAATTTCCCCGTTCGGCGGAAAAGACTATGCGATCAACGCCGTGCCGCACAACCTGTACGGTATTGCGACGGAGGAGCTGTTTATCGAGATTCTCGACAATCTTGAGGAGGTCCGCGAAAAGCCGCTGGAGATTTTAAAAGACCGTCTGGCGACGATGTCGTGCAAGGCCGCCGTAAAGGGCAACAATCATCTTTCCTATGCAGAGGCGGAGCAGCTCATTGCCGAGCTTTTGACGCTCGAAGATCCGTATCACTGCCCGCACGGCCGGCCGACGATCATTTCCCTCTCGAAACGGGAACTGGAAAAGAAATTTAAGAGAATTGTGTAGGTGATTTTTTTGAAAAAACCTTTGATTATCCTGACCGGTCCGACCGCTGTCGGTAAGACGAAGCTGTCGATTTCGCTTGCCCAAGCGGTGAATGGGGCCATTATCTCCGCGGATTCCATGCAGGTCTACCGCCATATGGATATCGGATCTGCCAAAATCCGCCCGGAGGAGATGTGCGGCGTTCCGCATTATCTGATCGATGTGCTCGATCCTTCCGAAGAGTTTCACGTCGTGAAGTTTGTGGAACTGGCGCATGAAGCGATGGAAAAAATATACGCCGCCGGACAGATTCCGATCGTGACGGGCGGCACCGGCTTTTATATCCAGGCGCTTTTAAAAGAAGTTGATTTTACGGAATCGCACGGTGAACTGCCGATCCGGAAACAGCTGGAAGAAAAAGCAGCAACGGAGGAAGGCGCGGCAGAACTGTACCGGGAACTTTCCGAGGTTGATCCTGCTTCCGCGGAGACGATTCACCCGAATAATGTAAAACGTGTAATCCGGGCGCTGGAATATTATCACGAGACAGGACAGAAGATTTCGGAGCACAACGAGGAGCAGAAGCAGAAGGAATCTCCGTACTGTTCTGCTTATTTTGTGCTGAACGACGAACGTTCGATTCTGTATGACCGCATTGACAGGCGCGTCGATCAGATGATCTGCGACGGACTGGTTGATGAAGTTTTCCGTTTGAAAGAAATGGGATACACAAGAGATCTTGTCTCCATGCAGGGACTGGGCTACAAAGAACTGTTCCCGTATCTTGCGGGCGAATGCACGCTGGAGGAGGCCGTCTATATCATCAAGCGGGACACCCGTCATTTCGCCAAACGGCAGCTGACCTGGTTCCGACGGGAAAAGGATGTGATCTGGCTGAACAAGCCGGATTTTGACTACGACGAAGAAAAAATATTATCATATATGCTGGATCGCTGGAACGAAATCGTTTCGGCCGATGCAAAGGAAGAAGGAGAACAATCATGTTGACAGAAAAAGCTGCTATGTACAGCACACTTGGCATTTCCAAAGAGGTTTTCGCATTTGGAACGAAAATTGAGGAAGAATTAAAAGAGCGTTTTGCAAAAATTGATGAAATCGCAGAATACAACCAGTTAAAGGTCATCCACGCCATGCAGGCAAGCAAGGTCAGCGAGGCATGCTTATATGGAACCACAGGATACGGATACAATGACCTGGGACGTGATACGCTGGAGCAGGTCTATGCAACGTGCTTCGGCACTGAGGATGCACTGGTACGCCCGCAGATCGCCTGCGGAACCCATGCGCTTGCAACGGCGCTTTCCGGAAATCTCCGCCCGGGCGACGAACTGCTTTCTCCTGTTGGAAAACCGTACGACACCCTTGAGGAAGTGATCGGCATCCGCCCGTCCGTCGGATCTCTTGCGGAATATGGCGTAACTTACCGCCAGGTAGATTTAAAAGAGGACGGCTCTTTCGATTACGAAGGAATCAAAAATGCCATCAACAAAAAGACAAAGATGGTGACGATTCAGAGGTCGAAAGGATATCAGACCAGACCGACGCTTTCTGTTACCCGCATCGGTGAACTGATTGCATTTATTAAAAATATCAAACCAGATGTCATCTGTATGGTCGATAACTGCTACGGCGAGTTCGTGGAGACGATCGAACCGACCAATGTCGGTGCAGATCTGATGGTCGGATCCCTGATCAAAAACCCGGGCGGCGGACTGGCTCCGGCCGGCGGTTACATTGTTGGAAAGAAAAAGTACGTGGAAAATGCAGCATACCGTCTGCTCTCCCCGGGACTTGGAAAAGAGGTTGGCGCAACACTCGGTGTGAACGGTTCCTTCTACCAGGGATTCTTCCTGGCACCGACCGTTACCGCAGCGGCATTAAAAGGTGCTGTCTTTGCTGCAAATGTTTATGAGAAACTGGGATTTGCCGTTGTTCCAAACGGAACCGAGAGCCGTCACGACATCATTCAGGCGGTAACCTTTGGAAAACCGGAAGGCGTCATCGCATTCTGCCAGGGTATCCAGGCAGCTGCCCCGGTCGACAGCTTCGTTTCCCCGGAACCTTGGGATATGCCAGGTTACGACAGCCCAGTTATCATGGCAGCTGGCGCTTTCGTGCAGGGCTCTTCCATTGAACTTTCTGCCGATGGCCCGATCAAACCGCCGTACGCTGTCTATTTTCAGGGTGGGCTTACGTGGCAGCACGCAAAATTCGGTATTCTGATGAGTCTTCAGAAACTCGTCGATGCCGGTATGGTGACATTATAATGGCAAAAAATGTGGTAATTATCGGCGGCGGCGCGAGCGGACTGATGGCGGCAATTTGGGCCTCACGTCTTGGTGCCGCGGTCACCGTTCTGGAAAAGAACGATAAACCGGGCAGAAAGCTTCTTGCGACCGGAAACGGACGGTGTAATTTTACCAATCGTTATCAGGATGCATCGTGCTACCGCACGGGAAATCAAGAGCGTGCATCACGGGTTCTCGAACAGTTTACCGAACAGGACACCGAACAGTTTTTTGAACAGCTCGGCATCCGCATCCGGAGCCGTGAAGGCTGGCTTTATCCGGCCAGCGAGCAGGCACAGTCCGTTCTTGAGCTGCTGATTTTGGAAGCCAGATTCCGAAAGGTAAAAATCAAGACACGGGAAACGGCTGTTGCAGTGGAAAAAGCCGAAAATGGTTATCTGGTGCGCACCGAAGGATGGCAGTACCCGGCTGACAGCGTCATCATCTGCTGCGGAAGCTGTGCTTCCCAGATCGCCGGTTCCGACGGAGATACACTTCGATTTGCCGATCAGCTTCAGCTCGCTTCGATTCCGTTTTTCCCGGCCCTCTGCCCGCTCCGCTGCAAAGGAAACCAGTTTTCCTCCTGGGCGGGTGTTCGGGTGCGCGCGAAGATTACGCTTCTGGTTGAAAATCAGGAGATTCTGACGGAACAGGGAGAGCTGCAGCTTACCGACTACGGTGTCTCCGGCATCCCGGTATTCCAGATTTCCCGGTTCGCTGTGCGCGCCTGCATGCAGAAAAAACGCGTTGAACTTCTCGTAGACTTCTTTCCGGAACTGACGGAATTGGAGCTTACTGCAGAACTTGTCAGACGGCAGGAAATCTGCCCGTATAAAGCGCCAAAAGAGCTTCTGATCGGCCTTCTTCCGGAAAAACTCATTCCGGTTCTGATCGGAAAGAAAAAGATTCCGGAAGAAATGGCAGGCGCCATCAAATCATATCGTTTACAGATCACCGGCCAGACCGACTTTGGAAAAGCCCAGGTGTGTGCGGGCGGCATCACGCTCGACCAGCTTACGGATTCTCTGGAATCGGTACAGCACCCTGGTATTTTCTTTGCGGGAGAAGCCCTGGACGTCGACGGCGTCTGCGGCGGCTACAATCTCCAGTGGGCCTGGTCCAGCGGAAGTGCAGCCGGAAGAGCTGCAGCAGGAGAACATGCATGATTCGGATACAGCAATTAAAGCTTCCAGTCACCCACACACAGGAGGAACTGGAACAGAAAATAAGAAAAACACTGAAAATCGGAAAACACGATCTGCAGGAAATTGAGCTCTTACGCCGCTCAATTGATGCCAGAAAGAAATCCGAATTAAAATACGTTTATCAGCTTGATGTAAAAGTAAAAGATGAGAACGCCGTACTGCGGAAGGCGAAAAATAACCAGATCGTAAAAGCGGAGAAAAAGCCATATGTGTTCCCAAAATCCGGAGAACAGACTCTTGTTCACCGGCCGGTTATTATCGGAAGCGGTCCGGCAGGGCTTTTTTGTGCCTATGTTCTCGCAAAGCATGGCTACCGTCCGCTCGTTCTGGAGCGCGGCGAATCTGCAGAACAGAGAAAGAAAAGTGTCGATGCGTTCTGGAAAACCGGCGTTCTGAACCCGGAATCGAACGTACAGTTCGGAGAGGGCGGCGCCGGTACGTTTTCGGATGGAAAATTAAACACTTCGGTGAAGGATCCATCCGGCAGAAACCGTGAGGTACTCCGGATCTTCACGGAATGCGGGGCACCGGAAGAAATTCTGTACGATCAGAAACCGCACCTTGGCACCGATCAGCTCATCGGAATTGTGACAACAATGCGGAAAAAGATCGAGGCATGGGGCGGAGAAGTCCGTTTCGGAGCAAAAGTGACGGACTTTGGGATTGAAAACGGCAGACTCACTTCTGTAACCGTCAATGAAACCGAGAAGATTGCCGCGGAGACTGCAGTCCTTGCGATCGGCCACTCTGCACGCGATACCTTCTTTAAACTCTGCGAAAATAAGATCTCCATGGAAGCAAAATCCTTCGCTATCGGCGTCCGCATTGAGCATCCGCAGAAGATGATCACGGAGGATCAGTACGGACCGGAGGCACCGGATTTCCTTGGGGCAGCACCGTATAAGCTCACCAATCAGTGTGAAAACGGAAGAGGTGTGTACTCATTCTGCATGTGTCCCGGCGGCTATGTTGTCAACGCATCCTCGGAAGCGGAACGCACCTGCGTCAACGGTATGAGTTATTCTGACCGGGAAGGTAAAAATGCGAACAGCGCTATGATTGTCACCGTAACACCGGAAGACTACCGCCCGTACCATGTAGAGGGAACGCCGGACGTACTCGATGGTGTGGCATTCCAGAGAGCGCTTGAACACGCTGCGTGGGAAGCCGGAAAAGGCAAAGTTCCGGTGCAGCTTTTTGGTGATTTCTGTGAAAACAGAGTTTCTACAGCACTTGGAGAGGTAACCCCTTCCATCTGCGGAGAATGGACTTTCGCCAATCTGCGGGAAGTTCTTCCGACGTTTATCGGAGACTCCCTTGTGGAAGGCATTCGTGCATCTGAGCGGAAAATCCACGGCTTTTCCCGTCCGGACGCCGTTCTTTCCGGCGTGGAAGCGCGTACCTCGTCACCGGTCCGCATTGTAAGAAATGAAACGCTCGAAAGTCCGTCGCTTACCGGTCTTTACCCGTGCGGAGAGGGCGCAGGCTATGCGGGAGGCATCACTTCCGCAGCCATGGACGGATTAAAAACGGCAGAGGAAATTGCAAAAAAATATATGAATTTTTCATAATTCCTATACATCTGCGGAAAGTTGTGCTAGAATGATGGGTGATTCAAACCAATGTATTCCATGAAAATTCCCGGAAGAGTGGTGGGAGGAATACATGAGAAAAAATGGATTACGAAACCTGCCGACGATGGAACAGCCATATGAAAAATGCCTGGAAAACGGCCCGGAAAGCCTTTCCGACGCGGAGCTTCTGGCTGTCATTTTACGATGTGGGGCAAGGGGAAAAACATCCCTGGAGCTCGCAAGAGAAATTCTTTCCCTTCCCGGAAAAGAGGAGGGCCTGTTAGGACTCTATCACTGTACAAGACAGGAACTTCTGCAGATCCGCGGAGTCGGGGAAGTAAAAGCGATCCAGCTCCAGTGCATCGGTGAGCTTTCCAAACGAATGGCCGCGGCCGGAGCAAGAAAAGGTCTCTGCTTTCATGATCCGGCTTCCATTGCGGATTATTACATGGAACGTCTCCGCCACGAGGATCAGGAGGTTCTTCTCTGCATGATGCTGGACACAAAAAATCAGCTTCTCGGAGAAAAGGAAATCACAAGAGGAACGGTCAATGCGACGATGATTTCGCCGCGGGAGCTTTTTCTTGCGGCACTGCAGTTCCGTGCGGTTCATATTCTGCTGGTTCACAACCATCCAAGCGGAATCCCGGAACCAAGCGGTGACGATATTACCGTGACACGGCAGATCCGGCGGGCGGGCGAAATGCTCGGCATTACCCTGCTGGATCACATTATTATCGGGGATCACTGTTATACCAGTATGCTGGAACAGGGAATCTGATCCCGAAAATCCGAGGCAGAAATGCCCAAAGGAAGGGAACAAGTTAAAGGAGCACGATGCAGATTCGAAATGTATACGGCATAGACCTTGGCACCAGTACCGTCAAAATCTATGACCTGAAGAAAGACACAATCACAAAAGAAAAAAATATGATTGCCATACGCAACCGCGAACAGGTGATTGCCGTTGGAAATTACGCATATGAAATGCACGAGAGAACGCCTTCCAATATCGAGGTAATTACCCCCATGAGCAACGGACGCATTGCGAATGTATTGATGGTAGAAGCCGTTTTGCACACGCTTCTCCATCGCTGTACGCGCCACATGGGATACCGCCCGGAGCTGTATTTTTCAGTTCCCTGCGATATGACAGAGATTGAACGGCGTTCTTATTATACGATTGCACATAAGGGAGCCTTAAAAAACTGCCGCATGTATCTTGTGGATAAACCAATCGCGGATGCGCTGGCACTTGGCATTCCGATCAACCGCACGAAGGGTTCCATGATTGTCAACATCGGAGCGCAGAGCACAGAGATTTCTGTTATCGCCAACGCGAGAGTTATTTTTTCCAGAATCATCCCGGTAGGCGGAAAACAGTTCAACGAATCGATATGCAATCTGAACCGCCGCAAAAACAATTTCCAGATTGGCTCCAAAACAGCCAAACGTGTCAAGATTGCACTGGCGGATCTTGGAACAGACAAAAAAGAGGCGCGGAAGGTGCGCGGCGTAGATGGTGCATCCGGTCTTCCAATGGAAGGGATCATTACTTCTTCCCTCGTAAACGAAGCACTCCTTTCCGGTGTTAATGAGATCGGCGAGGAAATCAAGCATGCGCTGGAGCGTACACCGCCGCAGATCCACGATCATATCCAGAAAGAGGGTATTTATATCACCGGCGGAAGCACAAGGATTCCGAACATTGACCGCTATCTTTCGAGACAGCTCGGCTGTCCGGTGCAGCTTTCCCAGTATTATGACCTCTGTACCATCTGTGGGCTCAAGGAACTGATCACGCACGATGCGCTGCATCGCTGGGCTTACACGGTAAATAAAAAGAAGTAAATCTATCAAAAAGGACCCGCTATGAATAAGAAGAAAAAATTTCAGCTAAAAAGCAAACATTTACTTTTCATCATGACGTTCCTGTGTCTCTCCGGCATTTTAGGCAGTGCAGCAGACAAAATGCCGGTCACGCCGATCCGGGAAGCCGCAGGCTTTGTGATCATCCCGTTTCAGAACGGAATTAACCAGATCGGTGCGTATTTGACAGACTGTCTGACCGGTTTCCAGAACGTCAAAAAACTGTCTGCCGAGAAAGAGGAGCTTGAACAGAAGGTCACGGATCTGACTGAGGAAAACAATCAGCTTGTACAGGAGCAGCAGGAGCTGCAGCGTCTTCAGGAGCTGTATCAGCTGGACCAGTCCTACTCGGAATATGAAAAAGTAGCAGCACAGGTCATCTCAAAGGATCCGGGCAACTGGTATGATACCTTTGTCATCAACAAAGGATCAAATGACGGGATTCAGAAAGATATGAACGTTATTGCAGACGGCGGCCTTGTTGGACTTGTTGAGGAGGTAAGTTCCAATTCCGCTACTGTCCGCTCTATCATTGATGACTCCAGTTCCGTGAGCGCCATGACAGCATCTACCTCAGATACGTGTATTGTATCGGGTGATCTGCGCCTGATCAGCGACGGAAAGCTTGCCTTTTCCCAGCTGAATACAACCGACACGGTAGCTGAGGGCGAAAAGATTGTGACATCGAACATCAGTGATAAATACCTCCGCGGTATTCTGATCGGCTATGTCAGTGAAATCACCGAGGACTCCAATCACCTGACGAAAAAGGGATACATCATTCCTGTTGTGGATTTTCAACATATTCAGGAAGTTCTCGTGATCAAAGAATTAAAACAGCAGGGAGGAGAGTAAATGCGCAGAAAAATCACGCTTGCCTTTCTGATTCTGGCAGCTTTCCTGTTACAGACAACTGTATTTCAGTATTTTCAGATCGCGTCCGTAACGCCGAACCTTCTTCTGATTCTGACGTCCGCCTTTGGGCTGATGCGCGGAAAAAAAGAGGGACTGATGGTCGGATTTTTCAGCGGTCTGGTGATTGATCTGTTCTACGGCAGCCTGTTTGGATTTTACGCACTGCTCTACATGTATATTGGTTATCTGAACGGCTTTTTCTGCAAAGTCTTCTATGACGATGATATTAAGGTACACATTGTACTGGTCGCTGCCAGCGATCTTGTCTACAGTCTGCTGATGTATGTGCTGCAGTTCCTGCTGCGCGTGCGCCTGCACTTTTTCGATTATCTGGCGCATATTATTCTGCCGGAAATGGTATACACGGTAGTGCTCTCCATTCTGCTTTACCGGCTTTTATTTATCATCAACCGTAAACTGACCGAAAATGAAATGGAAGGACAACAGTCGCCATGGCTAAGAAGATAAGAAAATTTTTCCGCAGACTCGGTGAAAACCGCACCCTATTGCTTGGTGTGGTTTTCCTTGCTATGTTTGCCGTCCTGATCGGAAGACTTTTTATCCTGCAGGTGGTGCATGGAGAAGAGTATGCGGATAATTTTGAACTGCAAATCACAAAAACCAGAACCCTTGATAGTACAAGAGGAAATATTTATGACCGGAACGGAAAACTGATCGCTGGAAATAAGGTTTCCTACTCCGTAACCATCGAGGATAACGGAACGTACAACACGACAAAAGAACGTATTCTCTCTCTGAACGCAGAACTCTATCGTCTCTGTAAGCTGATTCGTGCAAACGGAGACTCGATTGACACCAGCACCTTCCCGATTGAAGTGGATGAGAACGGTGCGTTTGTTTTTACAGGTGAAGAGGGAACGACCCGCGACCGTTTCCGTGCAGACATTTATGGACAGAAGAAAATCGACGATATGACGGCAGAACAGAAGAGTTCCAGTGCCGAAACGCTGATGACATTTCTTGCCGGACCGGACGGCTTTGGCCTGGATGCCTATTCTGACGATGAAAAATACGCATATTCTGCCAAAGATTTTGAAGAGTATGGTCTTCCATACCAGACAGACGAATCCGGAAATGCGGTCCTTTCTCTTTCCAATCAGGAGCGTCTGGAAATTCTGGTGATCCGCTATAAGATGAAACAGACGAATTATCAGAAGTATGTCCGCGTGACAGTTGCTTCCGGCGTCAGCAGCAATACAACTGCATCGATTGCAGAGAATGAAGATGTTCTGCAGGGTGTCAGCATTTCGGAAGATTCCGAGCGTGTATATTATGACGGAAAGTATTTTTCCTCTCTGATCGGTTATACGGGCCAGGCGTCCTCAGACGAGCTGACAGAACTGAATGAAGAGCTGAAGAGCCAGGGAAAAGAAGAAACGTATTCCACGGAATCCATCGTCGGAAAATCTGGTCTGGAACAGTATATGGAGACAATCCTTCAGGGAACCGACGGATCAGAAGAGATTATCGTTAATAACGTCGGAAAAGAGCTGGAAACGGTAGAAGGATCCCTGGTTGAGCCAAAACAGGGAAATAACGTCTATCTTTCGATTGATTATGACCTGCAGATTGCGGTATATAAAATTCTGGAACAGAGAATTGCCGGCATTCTGAAACAGTATCTGAGTGATGTAAAATCTGTTGATATCTCAACACTTGCCAATACGGATGCCGTTCCGATTCCAATTTATGATGTATACAATGCACTGATCGAAAACAGCACGATTGATATTTCCCATTTCTCGGCGGCGGATGCCACGGAGCGTGAGCAGCGGATCTATGCACTGTTCCAGCAGAAGCTCCAGCAGGTGCTTGCCGAGATTACGCAGGAACTGACCGTTGAAACAGCAACCGTTTACAACGACCTCAGCGATGAAATGCAGGAATATGAGACCTTCATCGTGGATAAGCTGCTTTCCAGTACGATGGGTATTCTTTCTTCAACAGCAATTGATGAGAAAGACGCCACCTATCAGGCATGGAATGACGGAACGATTTCTCTTCGTGATTATCTGACGTATGCGGCAAGCCAGAACTGGATTGATGTCTCAGCACTGACGCAGGATGATGCCTACCTGGATTCTCAGGAGGTTTATCAGAAGCTGACGGAGGTTATTCTGGACCGTCTGGCAAACAATACAACATTTGCAAAAAAGATGTATCACTATATGCTGCTGCAGGATATGCTCGATGGCTATGATATCTGCAATCTGATGTATGATCAGAACCTTCTGACGAAAGAGGATGACGATTATGCCGCTTATGTTGCAGGAAATATGACACCGTTCCAGCTTCTGTCCGATAAAATCGCCAAACTGGAAATCACCCCGGCACAGCTTGCACTCGATCCGTGTTCCGGTTCTGCTGTCATTACGGACCCGAATACCGGTGCTATTTTAGCCTGTGTTTCCTATCCTGGCTACGACAACAACCGCCTGGCAAACCAGATGGATACCGCATACTGGGCAAAATTGAATACCGATGAATCCAGCCCGCTGTACAACAAAGCAACCCAGCAGAAGACGGCTCCTGGTTCCACCTTTAAACCGCTGATGGCGGTTGCCGGATTAAGCGAAGGCATAATTACTCCGACCAGTACCATCAACTGCAACGGTCTGTTCGGGGAAGGACTTGTCAACGAATCTGACTATGTCCACTGCCATCAGTTGAGCGGCCACGGAGATCTGAACATTGTCGGTGCCATCCAGAACTCCTGCAACGTGTTCTTCTGTACGCTTGGATATCGTCTGGGACTCGATGAGAACGGCACCTTTAAACAGAAGCGCTCTCTGGAAATGATCCAGAAATATGCCGATATGTTTAAGCTGGATGAAAAGACTGGAATCGAAATTTCGGAAACCGATCCGAATGTAACCGATTCCCTCCCGATCCCTTCCTCGATTGGTCAGGGTACCAACAACTATACGACGACACAGCTTGCACGCTATGTCACAACGATTGCAAATTCCGGTACGGTTTATAATCTTTCCCTTCTGCAGAAAGCAACGGATTCGGATGGCAATGACATCGATATGGGCGCAGATTTCGGCCCGACGGTAAATTCAGAAATGGATGTTGATTCCAACATCTGGGATCTGGTACACGAAGGCATGCGAAAAGTAATCAGCGTATCCAATGCGACCATTTTCCCGGAATCCTGGCCGGTAGAGCTTTCCGGAAAAACCGGTACCGCGCAGGAAGACCGTACACGTGCAAACCATGGACTGTTTATCGGCTTCTCTCACTATGAGAGCAGAGACGATATTGCTCTTGCCGTCCGCATTCCGTTTGGATATTCTTCTATGAACGCAGAGTTGGTAGCTAAGGATATCTTAGATTATTACTATGGCCTCTCAGACGATATTCTGTCCGGTCAGGCAAACTCCAACGGTGTTGCAAGCGTGAGAGCAGACTAAGGAATTTTTCCGGCAGAAACGAAGCCTGGGAAGAAAGCTGCAAAAGAGAAAGGATGCGTTTTTAAACAAAGGTTTGGACGCATCCTGCGGCATGAAAATGCAGAACAGTTTTCAACAAGGAGGTTCCAGATGAGTGAAGTCATTGTAATTACATCAGGAAAAGGCGGCGTCGGAAAGACGACAACCGCAGCAAATATCGGAATCGGGCTGGCACAGCTTGGAAAGAAAGTTGTGATGGTAGATACCGACATCGGTCTTCGAAACCTGGATGTCGTGCTCGGCCTTGAAAACCGGATTGTCTACAATCTTGTGGATGTTGTGGAGGGCAACTGCCGGATGAAGCAGGCGCTAATCCGCGACAAACGGTACGAGCAGCTCTACCTTCTCCCGTCTGCCCAGACGAGGGACAAGACAAGCGTAACGCCCGAGCAGATGAAAAAACTCTGCGATGAATTAAAACAGAGCTTTGATTTTGTTCTTCTTGACTGTCCGGCAGGCATTGAGCAGGGATTTGCAAATGCAGTTGCCGGTGCCAATAAGGCAATTGTTGTGACTACGCCGGAGGTTTCGGCCATCCGGGACGCGGACCGCATCATCGGCCTTCTGGAGGCGCAGGATCTGAGGGATATCTCTCTTGTCATCAATCGTATCCGGCCGGATATGGTAAAACGCGGTGAAATGATGTCGGTGGATGATGTACAGGAAATTCTTGCTGTTCCGCTGCTCGGCATTCTGCCCGATGATGAGCAGGTAGTAATCGCCACCAACCAGGGCGAAGCGATCGCTGGAAGCGGTTCCAAGGCAGGAGAAGCCTTTACGAATATCAGCCACAGGATCCTCGGGGAGAGTGTTCCCTACTTGGATCTTGACAGCAAAAAGGGATTTTTCCGCCGCGTATTCGGGCGATAGGAGGGAACTGGTATGGGTTTATTTTCAGGCAGAAAGCCGCACTCCGGCCTCGTTGCAAAAGAACGTCTGTCCAATCTTTTAATGGCAGAACGTCTGAACTGTTCTCCGGCATCGCTTCAGATGCTGAAAAATGATCTTTCTGCTGCTGCAGGAAAATACCTTACCGTTGAGGCGGATGAAATTTCCGTCACCATTACACAAACAACCCCTGTCATACTGACAGCGAAAATACCATTGAAAAGAAACGAGGAGTATCATGTTAAGACGATATAAGCTGAAAAATTATAATTTCCGGCTGGTCATTCTTCTGATTGCCATCAGCATTATTGGTGTGCTTCTGATCGGAAGTGCAGACAGTGCAGACCAGAAAAAACAGGCCATCGGAGTCGTATTGGGCGTAGTCATCATGATTATTGTCTCTTTGCTTGACTATAGCTGGCTTCTGAATTTTTACTGGGTTCTTTACATCGGAAATCTGATGATGCTTGGCGTTCTTTATCTCGGCGGTTCTACCGCAAAAAACACGTTTGGTGCGACCCGTTGGATTCAGATCGGAAGCTTTCAGTTTCAGCCGACCGAGCTGTCAAAAATCTTTCTGATCATGTTTTTTGCGATGTTTCTGATGAAGCATGAAGAAGATCTGAATACGGCGAAAACCATTTTTACCGCGATCGGGCTTCTGATTCCGCCGCTCGTTATGATTTACCGTCAGCCGGATTTGAAAAATACGATTACGGTCATGGTTCTGTTCTGCTTTATGATGTATGTGGCGGGCTTAAGCTACAAAGTTATCGCCGTTGTTCTGGTTTCCGGTTCAGCACTGGTACTTGCGCTTCTGCTTGTCATTACGCAGGTGAATTTCCAGCTTCCGGCGGCTCTTGACAAGACGATTGGTTATCAGCTTGGGCGAATTCAGGACTGGTTAAGCGATGATGCCGACAACGCCGACGGCCGTCTCCAGCAGCAGAATTCCATTACAGCCATCGGTTCCGGAAAGCTGACCGGAAAAGGACTCAACAACAATAAAGTTTCTTCCGCAAATAAGGGAAATTTCGTTTCCCAGAACCATAATGACTTTATTTTTGCAGTGGCAGGAGAGGAACTTGGTTTCTTTGGATGCTGCGGAATCATCCTGCTCCTGTTCCTGATTCTCGTCGAATGCATCCGGACTTCCCGGAAAGCAAAAGATCTGTCAGGAACGTTGATCTGCTGCGGTATGGCAGGACTCATTGCCTTTCAGAGCTTTCTGAATATCAGTGTTGCAACCGGAATCCTGCCGAACACCGGTACACCGCTTCCGTTCGTCAGCTATGGACTGACCTCCCTTGTAACACTTTACATCGGAATGGGGCTTGTCCTGAATGTCGGACTGCAGAACCGGGATTTTGTAACCAGAAACTATGAATTACTAAGGAGGAAAACCATCAATGAACATCGGATTGATCGCGCATGATGCAAAAAAAACGCTGCTTCAGAACTTGTGTATCGCCTACCGCTCGGTACTTGCCAAGCATACTCTTTACGCAACCGGAACTTCCGGCCGTCTGGTAGAAGAGGCAACCGGACTTAACGTCCGCAAATATCTGGCTGGACACGTTGGAGGCGTTCAGCAGATGGGTTCTCAGATTGAACAGAATGATCTGGATCTTGTGATTTTCCTGCGGGATCCGGAACAGCCGAAACAGCATGAGCCGGATGTCCATCGGATTATCCGTCTCTGCGACGTACACAGCATTCCGCTTGCCACCAATCTTGCAACGGCAGAAATGCTGATCAAATCATTAGACAGAGGAGAAATGGACTGGCGTGAAATCTACCGGAGAAACGACTAATACTACAGAAAAAGAACAGAAACTGCCTGTAACGGAGAAAAACGGGACTGCTCCGGAAAAAACCGAACATATTTTAAACCGCCTGATCATCGGCGCGGGTGTCTGTGTTGCTGTTATTGCGGTTCTGATCGGTGTGAAACTGTACCGTCAGGACCGCCAGATGGACATTACAGAGCCGTTTGCGCGAAGTATGGTGCTCGCCTCCGATCCGCTTTCGGCAGAAAAACGGTTTCAGGCTGAAACGCTCTCTGCCGATCTCTGTGTCGGTGAGACGAGCGTACCGCTGAATGATATCTCGTTTTCTTCACAGGTAAAGGCCGGACTGTTTGATCTGGATCACAAAAAAGTATTGTTCGCGCAGAATATGTATGATCAGGTCTACCCAGCCAGCATCACGAAGATCATGACGGCTCTCCTTGCCATGGAATATAACCAGCCGGATACGCAGATAACGATCACAGAAGAGGATCTTGCGCTGGAAGATGGATCCCAGATGAGTGGACTGGCCGTGGGCGATACGGTAACGATGGATCAGCTTTTCCATGCATTGTTGATTTATTCTGCCAACGATGCTGCTATGGCGATTGCCCGCCAGGTAGGCGGAAGTGTAGAGAATTTCGTTCAGATGATGAACGATAAGGCAGCTTCCCTTGCCATGACCGGTACGCATTTTGCAAACCCGCACGGTCTTCACAATGAGAATCATTACACTACTGCATATGATGTTTATCTGATGCTGTATGCTGCCTATCAGCATACGGAATTCCAGAATACGATGTCAATGTCTTCCTACACGCTGAACATGACGCATGCGGACGGTACGGCGGGAACGATCTATTTAAGCTCCACGGACAAATATCTGACCGGAGAGAAAAACGCACCGGAAAATGTGACGGTGCTCGGCGGAAAAACCGGAACGACCGATGAGGCCGGTTCCTGCCTGGCACTGGTATCCCAGAATGCATACGGAGAACCGTTTATCTCTGTCATTCTTCATGCATCAACAAAAGTGGAACTGTACGAGGACATGAACACTCTTCTTTCCAATATCAACTCCTGACGTAATCTTTTTGCAATCCCCCGGACGGCGTTTTTTCTGCCTATCCGGGAGATTGTCGTATCCGTTTAGAAAAACAGAGCTCCTTTCCCTGCGAATTAGAAGATTTTTCAGAATTTTTTCATTTTACCATTGAAAACGTTGGTGAATTGTACTATAATTAAACCATGAACTTAAAGGTTTTTGGTGAAAATATCTTATTCTAATCTAAGGAGGAAACTGCTATGGTTCAATTAATTGTAGGCAAGAAGGGAAAAGGCAAAACAAAACAGCTGTTAGACAAAGTAAATGCAGAGGTAAAAACCGCAAACGGAAATATCGTGTATATTGACAAGAGCACAAAGCACATGTTTGAATTAAACAACAAAGTACGTCTGATTTCCGCAACCGACTATCCTCTGAAAAACAGTGATGAATTTATCGGATTTATCTGCGGTATCGTTTCTCAGGACCACGATCTCGCAAGCGTTTATCTCGACAGCTTCCTGAAAGTAGCAAAACTGGAAGGAGAGGACATCACAGATTGTGTTGAACAGCTGGAAGGCATTGGCAAGCAGTATAACATTACCTTCGTATTAAGTGTCTCCATGGATAAAGAAGAGCTTCCGGAAGGCATGCAGGATAAGATTATCGTTGCACTGTAACCAAAACTGTATTATAATAATTGCATAGCGACAAAACCAAAGGACGGCGCTTACGGCACCGTCCTTTTAGCGCATGGATTAAACAATAAAAGGAGCATACATTTTGTCTAAGCAGAAAAAGAACAGCCGCCGGCATTCGAGAATCCGTTTCCCTTTTCCAGCGTTGAATATTGGAAATATCATCTTTGGAGCCCTTTTTTTCTATATGGCAGTTTCACTTTTCTTTTACCTGACCGCCGATCATATCAAATCTTTTCAGGTTGTGCAGGGAACTTTATCCCGGAATGATACCTATACCGCATTCGCCATGCGGACAGAGAGTGTGCAGCTTTCCTCTGGCAGCGGATATGTTCAGTTCTATACCCCAAATGCATCGAAAATCAGCCGCGGAAGCGCTGTTTATGGGATTTCCGCAACAGAAAATGCCGATACCTCTGGTATTTCGGCAGATGCGGCAACGAGAACGTCGCTTCGTTCCTCGCTCGCACGTTTTTCTTCTGATTATGATTCCAGTTCCTTTTCCGGCATTTATCAGCTGAAAACAGAACTTTCCGCAAAGCTGCTTGCCGCTGCCGCTGAAAACGGAGATTCCTCATCACAGACGATATTTTATGCAGATCAGGACGGTGTTGTCGTCTACGGCAGTGATGGATATGAAAGCTATACGGAGGACAGCCTTACGCCGGAGCTTTTCTCTACGAAAGCCTCTGTGGTTTCCTTTGATTCCGGCGCGCAGACGGAGCCTGGAAATGCAGTATACCGTCTGGTGACAGATGAGCAGTGGGAAATTGCCGTTCCGGTGACGAATAAGCAGGTCGTTACACTTTCCAATTTCAGTACGATAAAAGTTAAATTTCTGAAAGACGGAAAAACACAGACGGGAACACTGAATCTAAAGTCCATTAACGATCAGAACTATGCTGTCATTTCGTTTACAAGCGGGATGATCCGTTATGCGGAAGACCGTTTTCTTTCAATAGAGCTGGTCACAAACACTGGAAGCGGACTGAAAATTCCAAATACTGCCATCACGGAAAAAGATTTCTATAAAATCCCGGCGCAGATGCTCGTACAGGGCGGAGACAGCAATTCTTCCGGTTTCCTGCGGGAAAAGACCGATAAAAAAGGAAATGTCATGCTGGATGATAACGGACAGCCGGTGACAGAATTTGTAAACGCCACGATCTATGAGCAGGTCAATGATGAAAATGATAATCCGGTCGAATATTACGTCGACATGGCCGCTTTTAATGATGGAGATATACTTCGTGCACAGGATTCCGCCACAACGTATCAGATTGGAGAAACGGTTCCGCTGCAGGGTGTTTACTGCATCAACAAAGGATATGCTGTATTCCGCAAAATTCAGATCATCGATCAGAATGCGGAGTATTCTATCATAAAAAAACAAACGCAATACGGCATTTCGCAGTATGATTATATTGTGGAAAATGCATCCACCGTCAGTGAAGAAGATATTGTGCATTAAATACTGGAGGTTAGAAAGATATGCTGAAAGAGAACTATGAAGAAGTCCAGAAGAAAATTACAGAAGCCTGCAAAAGAGCCGGACGGAACCGGGAGGAAGTTACCCTGATTGCGGTCAGCAAGACAAAACCGGTCGAAATGCTTTCCGAAATCTATGATCTTGGCGAACGCAATTTCGGTGAAAACAAAGTGCAGGAGCTGACAGAAAAAGAGGAAGTGCTGCCAAAGGATATCCACTGGCACATGATCGGTCATCTGCAGCGGAATAAAGTAAAATACATTGCAGGAAAAGTTGCCCTGATTCATTCTGTCGATTCTCTTCGTCTGGCAAAAACGATCAGTGAGGAAGCGGTAAAGCACAACTGCGAAATCCCGATCCTGATCGAGGTAAACGTTGCCGGCGAGGAAAGCAAGTTTGGTGTCTCCGTAGAGGAAACCCTTCCATTGATTGAAGAAATCGCAAAACTTCCGGCAATTCATGTGGAGGGACTTATGACCATTGCACCGTATGTGGAAGATCCAGAAGAAAATCGTCCGGTTTTTCGCAAATTAAAGGAATTAAGTGTTGACATTGCCGCCAAAAACATTAATAATGTACGTATGGCCATTTTGAGCATGGGCATGACCGGCGATTACGAAGTAGCAGTAGAAGAAGGCGCCACTTTAGTACGGGTTGGAACTGGAGTCTTTGGCGAACGGGATTACAGTAAAAGATAACAGGAAGCCTTTCAAAGAAGAGTGACCCCGCGCATTCTGCACGGCTGTCTGGCCAAATGCCACAGGACTAAAAATAGGAGAGTATAAGAATGAGTGTTTTAGACAAATTTCTGGATGCCATCCGGCTGAACGACGATTACGAGGAAGAGGATGCTGATTCGGATAGCTTCTTCGATGAAGAAGACGATGATATAGAAGAAAAACCAAAGAAACGTTTCTTCCGTAAACTGGAGAACGAGGATGAGGACGAAGAGGAAGAGCTGCAGGCGAAACCGGTTCACACTGCACCGCGTAAACAGCCGGCGCCAAAGACCACCGCTTCAAGCCAGGCTGCTGCTGCACGAGCTCCAAAGCCAGCTGCCCCGGTTTCCTCGAAAGTTACTCCAATGAGAAAGAAAGCAGGTGCATTAAATATGGAAGTATGCGTCATCAAACCGGCTTCCATGGAGGATACCCGTGAAATCGCGGATACGCTTCTGGCCGGATGTACCGTTGTCCTTAACTTAGAAGGCATTGATGTGGATATTGCCCAGAGAATCATTGATTTCTGCTGTGGTGCATGCTACTGCATGAGCGGAAGTCTGCAGAAAGTTTCCAGCTATATTTTCATCCTGACACCGTCCAGTGTAGAAATTTCCGGCGACATCCAGGATATCTTAAGCGGAGCTTTTGATCTTCCAAATATCCGTACCGATTATTAAAGAAATTTATCTTTGCAGTAAATTAAAATGGATCCACTGGATCAATTATTGATTTACTTACTAACAAAGGAAAAGCATCAGATGCAGGATTCTGATGCTTTTTTCATGAAAGAACATACAGGAGACATAATTTATGAAAACACTTACCGTTAAAAGAGAAGGCACATCTACTGAATTTTCTTATGAAATTGTCTGGGACGGCAGCTACGAACGCCTCGCCGGCTGTGTGGAGAACTTAAAACTCCCTGCAAAAAAGGCCTGCATTGTCACAGACAGCACGGTTTCAGAACTGTATCTGGAAGAGGTAAAAAATGTACTGTCCCCGCTGTTTGAGACCGTAACCGCATTTGTTTTCCCGGCTGGTGAAGCAAGCAAAAATCTGGATACCGTCAAAGATCTGTACACGCATCTGATTGAAAACCACTTTGAGAGAAAAGACATTTTATTCGCACTCGGCGGCGGTGTCGTTGGGGATCTGACCGGCTATGCGGCGGCAACGTATCTGCGCGGCATTGATTTCATCCAGCTTCCGACGACACTGCTTGCACAGGTAGATTCCAGCGTTGGAGGAAAAACGGGCGTCGATTTCGACCAGTACAAAAATATGGTCGGTGCATTCCATCATCCACGTCTTGTCTATATGAACATGGCAACCTTAAAATCCCTGAACGGCGAACAGTTTGCCTGCGGTATGGGAGAAGTCCTGAAAACAGGTCTGATCCGCGATGAAAAATTCTACATCTGGACCATCAATCACATGTCTGAGATCGAAGAGCGGATTGAGCCGGTATTAACGAAAATGATTCAGAAATGCTGCGATATCAAACGCCAGGTTGTAGAAAATGACCCAACAGAACAGGGAGAGCGTGCCGTTTTAAATCTTGGCCATACGATCGGTCATGCCATTGAAAAACTCAAAAACTTCGAACTGCTCCATGGCCAGTGCGTTGCACTTGGAACCGTTGCTGCTGCCTATATTTCCTACAAGAGAAGTTATCTCTCCGATGAAGAGTTTTACGAGATTCGTGATATGAACGTCGGTTTCTATCTGCCAATCACCGTGGACGGCCTGAAATCGGAAGATATTCTGGCTGCAACAAAATCGGACAAGAAAATGGAACAGGGTACGATCAAATTCATCCTTCTGGAGTCTGTCGGCCATGCTGTGGTGGACCGCACGGTTACAGATGAAGAAATGCTGGAAGCTATCAATTCTATTAATGGAGATCTGATCGATGAAGAGTAAAAAACTTTCTCCGCTGGCCGTTTATCTGGTTTGCGCGGCAGCGATTGTCCTTCTGCTTGCAGCAGATCAGTATACAAAATCACTGGCAGTGCAGTATCTGAAGGACCAGCCGTCGATCGAGCTCATTCCGGGGGTTTTGGAGCTGTTTTATCTGGAAAACCGCGGTATGGCATTCGGACTTCTGCAGGATCAGTACTGGCTGTTTGCTATGATGACGGTATTGTTTCTGATCGTCATGGTGATTGTCTTTTACAAGCTTCCAAAGACACGCCGCTTTTTACCGCTTTTTGCCGTGCTGACTGTTCTGACGGCTGGTGCGGTCGGAAATTTTTACGATCGTTTTCTGAATCACTATGTCGTTGATTTCATCTACGTTTCGCTGATCAACTTTCCGGTTTTTAACGTAGCTGATATTTATGTCACCGTATCGGTCGCTGTCTTTTTACTGCTGTATCTGTTGTACTACAAGGACGAAGACTTCGCATTTCTGCATAAAAACGCCAAAAAGGAGGAGTCCGATGGCTGAAGAAGAACGGATTTTGGAAGTTACACCGGATTTTGACGGAAAACGGATTGATCAGTGCCTGGCCGCATCTTTTTCGGACTGTTCCCGTTCTTTTCTGCAGAAGCTTTTAAAAGACGGAAAGGTTTCGATCAACGGAAAAACACAGAAAGCAAGCAGTAAGGTTGCCGCCGGTGATGCCGTTCTGGTGCTTCTGCCGGAACCGGAAGAACTGAACGTGGAGCCAGAAAACATTCCGCTTGATATTCTGTACGAGGATGATGATCTTCTGGTCGTCAATAAGCCCAAGGGGATGGTCGTACATCCGGCGGCAGGCCACAGCAGCGGAACACTGGTCAATGCGGTTCTGTATCACTGCCGCGGAAATCTCTCCGGCATCAACGGCGTTCTGCGCCCCGGAATCGTCCACAGAATCGATATGGACACAACGGGTGCCCTGGTTATCTGTAAGAGCGATTTCGCCCACCAGAGCCTCGCAGAACAGCTCTCTGTACATTCCATTACCCGAAAGTACCGGGCAATTGTCCATGGGAATCTGAAAGAGGACGAGGGAACCGTGCGCGGTGCAATCGGCCGCCATCCGACAGACCGGAAAAAGATGGCGATTAATGAACGGAACGGAAAACCGGCGGTCACACATTACCGTGTGCTGGAACGCTTTGGAAATTATACGTATATTGAATGCCAGCTGGAAACCGGCCGGACGCATCAGATCCGTGTCCATATGGCAAGTATCGGGCATCCGCTGCTTGGCGATGCGGTTTATGGCCCGAAGAAATGCCCGGTGAAAAACCTGCAGGGACAGACGCTGCATGCGATGGTACTTGGATTTATCCATCCACGGACCGGTGCCTATATGGAGTTTGAGGCGCCGATTCCGGAATATTTTTCCAATCTGTTGCTGCAGTTTCGAAAAAATGTCTGAAACTGCTTAAAAAGAATGATATTTCAAAAAGTATATAGTTAATTTGTATAAGTTTTATCAAAATGTTCTGTACTTTCTGTGAATTCTGTAGTATACTGGATGTAACGAAAAAACGCGAGTTACTACATCTGTGAAAGCAGATTATTGTGACGGAATGGAAAGGAGCGGATTATATGAAAACTATCATAACGATTGGACGTCAGTACGGAAGCGCCGGACATTCCATTGGTAAGATTTTAGCGGATGACCTGGGAATCAAGTACTATGACAAAGAGCTGCTGGAGAGAGCAGCAAAGGACAGCGGATTATGCCAGGAATTGTTCGAAAACCACGATGAAAAACCAACCAACAGCTTTTTATACTCTCTGGTTATGGACAGTTACTCCTTCGGCTATGGATCTACCATGATGGATATGCCGCTGAACCAGAAGGTATTTCTGGCACAGTTTGATGCCATCAAGAAGATTTCGCAGGACGGTCCGTGTGTCATCGTAGGCCGCTGTGCAGATTATGCACTGGAGGAAAATCCGAACGTGCTGAGCATCTTTATTAAAGCAGATATGCAGGATCGCATCCGCCGTATCGCAAAGCTGTATGATCTTTCCGATGCAAAAGCAAAAGACAAGATCACAAAGATCGACAAACAGCGTGCAAGCTACTACAATTACTACACCAGCAAACGCTGGGGCGAGGTAGACAGCTACGACCTGTGCCTGAACAGCAGTGTATTCGGTATCGATGGAACCGTAGATATGATCAAACAGGCAATTGAAGTTAAAGAAGCGGGAATCCGCAAGATTTTCAGCACCTGATCAAAACAGAACATAGGAGAAACGACCCTCCTCTTAAAAATAAGAGGAGGGTCATTTTATGAAAGGATTTTAAAGATGAGAATTGTTATACAACGTGTAAAAAGAGCAAGTGTTTCGGTGGAAGAAAAGGTTGTCGGATCGATTCAGAAAGGTTTTCTGGTTCTGATCGGTGTCGGCCAGGGGGACGATGAAGCAACAGCAGACAAGTATATGAAAAAACTGCTGGGACTGCGTATTTTTGAAGATGAAAATGGAAAGACGAACAAGTCCCTGGCAGATGTGGATGGACAGCTTCTGATGGTTTCACAGTTTACCCTGTATGCCAACTGTAAAAAAGGAAACCGTCCAAGCTTCACGGAAGCAGGCGAGCCGCACAGAGCAGAAGAACTGTATGAATATATGGTCGCGAAAGCACGGGAACAGGTTCCTGTTGTCGAAACGGGAGTGTTCGGGGCTGAGATGGAAGTATCACTGGTGAATGATGGGCCGTTTACGGTGATCTTAGAGGATCTGTAAATAAAATTTTTTTGTTTGCCGAATCGGTAAAACAGAACGTGGTTTGCGAGATCTGTGAAACCTGTTTTTGTCTAGAGATAGTGTACCATCATCGTACTGAATTGTTTGTATTTATATAGTTTACATAAAATGATTATGTGAACTTGTGAAGAGGAGAAAATCTTTTATGCCGCAATTTGACTATCAGCAGCTGTGTCACTTTGTCCTTCCGGAACAGGGGGGACTGTCGGTGGAAACAATTCTAAAACGTTTTCTGCACCTGACACCACGTGAAATCCGCCATGCCAAATATATTCCGGATGGAATTCAGAAAAACGGTGTTTCCTGCCGCACAAATGCAGTCGTCCAGACTGGAGATACGATCACTTTTCGATATGAGCAGAAGTGTCCCCACCTTTCCGAAGATCAGGTTCTGCCGGTATCAGGTGATTCTGCCGGCGTACGGATTCTCTATGAGGACAGTGATCTCTGTGTCGCAGACAAGCCATCCGGTATGGTCTGCCACGCTTCCCACGGCCATTATTTCGATTCCCTGACACATGCTGCCGCATCCCTGTTAAAAACACCGACAGCGCCTTCTGAACTCCGCTGCATCGGCCGTCTTGACAAAGATACATCGGGTCTGGTACTATTTGCAAAGAATCAGCTGGCTGCTGCCAGACTGTCCCGGCAGCGGGAGAGCGGCGCGCTGAAAAAAGAATACCTGGCTCTGGTACACCATCCCTTTTCCGAAGAAACGCAAAAAGAAACCATTCGTCTTTCCATGGAGCAAATTCCAGGAGATGACCCTGATTCTTTCGATCCGTCTGGGAAACGTATCACTAAAATGCGTATCTGTAAAGAAGGGAACGGCCTGTGGGCTATTACACACTACGAGGCTGTCCTTCAGGATCCTTTCTGGGCCGTCGTGTGCTGCCGTCTGGAAACCGGCCGCACGCATCAGATCCGCCTTCACATGGCATCTATTGGACATCCACTTTTCGGAGATCCGCTCTACGGAGTCCGCGACGGCGGTACCCGTGCCGCGCTCCATGCCTGGAAACTGCACTTTCTGCAGCCGATGACAGGAGAACCAATTGATCTGGAAAATATTCGAACGCACATGTTCGATTAAATATATTTGAAGTATAAGGAGAACATTTTATGGAAGAACAGAAAGAACACAAACGCCGCGTCCGCTACAAAGGCACACATCCGCGGAATTACAATGAGAAATACAAAGAACTGAATCCGGAGAAATATCAGGGGACCATTGAGCATGTGATCCAAAAGGGAAGCACACCGGCCGGCATGCATATCCCGATTCTCGTAGATGAAATCCTCGATTTTCTCAAGATCGAGCCGGGACAGAACGGACTTGATGCAACACTCGGATACGGCGGCCACAGCTCCCGTATGCTTGCATGCCTGCAGGGAAAAGGGCATCTCTGTGCGCTGGATGTCGATCCGATCGAGATGGCAAAAACAAAAGAACGACTGGCCGCGCAGGGGTACGGCCCTGAGATTTTAACGATTCTTCATCAGAATTTTGCCAATATTGATCAGGTTGCTGCCGAATACGGCCCCTTTGACTTCATTCTGGCGGATCTTGGTGTTTCCTCCATGCAGATTGATAATCCGGAGCGCGGCTTTTCCTACAAATATGATGGACCGCTGGATCTTCGCCTGAATCCGGAGGCAGGAATTTCCGCGGCCGAGCGTCTGCGCACGGTTGCACGCGATGAACTGGAAGGCATGCTCATTGAAAACGCCGATGAACCGTATGCAAAAGAAATTTCCCAGGCTGTTACGCGGGCACTTCGGAAAGGAAAGAAAATTGACACTACGTTTGCACTGCGTGATCTGATCGCTGAAGCACTGGATTTTCTTCCGAAAGACGAGAAAAAAGAAGCCATCAAAAAATCCTGCGCCCGCACCTTCCAGGCACTGCGGATCGATGTAAACAACGAATATGAGGTTCTGGAAGCATTCATGGAAAAACTTCCGGATGCTCTTGCTCCGGGCGGCAGAGCGGCAATTCTGACGTTCCATTCCGGCGAAGACCGGCTTGTGAAAAAGTCCATGAAGGGACTGTATCAGATCGGTATTTATTCCGAATATTCAAAAGAAGTCATTCGTCCTTCCAAAGAAGAATGCATCTGCAACAGCCGTGCAAGTTCAACGAAAATGCGCTGGGCAATTAAGGCGGAGTAACTAAAAAAAGCAGGAGAGAAGTCGTCTCCATAAAAAAGAGGAATCAACGAATGGGATATAATCCCTGTTGATTCCTCTTTTGGTTTCTGATATGTTTTTATTCCTCATGCTCCGGCATGGACTCCCGCAGCCGTACCGCTGTGGCAGCCTGACGGCGCCTTGCATCGTCCATGGCAGCATAATGTTTCTTCGTCGTATTGACATCCTTATGGCCGAGAACATCCGCAACAAGATAAATATCGCCTGTTTCTTGATACAGCGTCGTACCGTACGTACTACGCAGTTTATGCGGCGTAATTTTCTTCGTTGTCGTCACCTGGGACGCATATTTCTTCACCAGATTTTCCACTGTCTTGACGTTGATCCGTTTTCTCTGCGCCGAATAGAAGAGTGCGTGTTCGTGTCCTGCCACAGGCGTAATACCTGCGCGAACTTCGATATACTTTTTCAGTGCCTCGGCAACTTCATCTCCAAAGTAGACAAACATTTCATTTCCACCTTTTCGAAGCACTTTGATGCCATTGTTTTTAAAATCGACATCCTCAATATCTAACCCGACACATTCCGACACACGGATTCCCGTGCCAAGCAGAAGAGTAATGATTGCAAAATCACGTTCCTTTGTTTTTTCATAGTAGGCCCGCTGATGATTGCTCAGCCCGTCGCCACAGGATTCAATAAAATCGAGAAGCTCCGCAACCTCATTTGGCTCCAGACGGATAATTTCTTTTTCATGGAGCTTCGGCATATCGATAAGCAGCGTAGGATTTGTCTCAATCAGTTCCTTTTTGAAATAATAGGAATAGAACGTCCGAAGTGCCGACAATTTTCGTTTCAGTCCTTTTTCCCCGTTGGTGGTATAAGATTCCTGGGAACCGATATAAGCCTTTAAATATTCTGTGTATTCCTCAAGATCAAGTGCAGTGACCTGGTCAAGCACATCAACGGACATCTGATCCATGGGAATTTTGGCAAGTTCCGGATTTTCTTTCTGCAGATACTGAAAAAAGATCCGAAGGTCATATGCATATTTGATTCGTGTGCTGGTCGATGTCGTTGTGCTGATGCCGCGGAAAAATTCGGAAGTAAAAGAGGGAAGCGTCTTCAGAACCTCGCGGAGCTTCAGTGTATTTTCCATATCGGTTTGTTCGTGATACGTAATTTTTGATTTCATAACTGCAAATGAGCCTTTCTAAACAGAAAAACCGGGAAAATGAAAGAAGTATTTCTTCTATATAACTATTCGGGAAACGCAGGTTTTTCGAATAGTTGAAGAGTTACTTTCAGAAATCACCGGTTTTTCCTCTGAAACCGCCGAATTTTACAGGCCGATTTCTTGTTCGTTTTTTCACAACATTTTTTATTTTCTTCTTTTATTTTTCAGGATAAAAATCTTAATACTCCGATTACCTTTCCTACGATCTGCAGATCATTCACAAGGATCGGATCCATCTCATCGTTTTCCGGCTGCAGGCGGAAATAACCGTCTTCCTTGTAGAATGTTTTTACTGTAGCGGAATCATTGACCAGAGCGACAATTTTTTCTCCATTTTCCGCAGTTGCCTGTTGTTCCACAAGAACAAGGTCACCGTCTAAAATACCTGCATTTACCATGCTTTCGCCCTGTACCTTTAAAAGGAACGTTTCTGCGTTTGGCAGACGGTCTACCGGCATCGGGAAATATCCTTCAATATTCTCTACCGCAAGAATCGGTTCTCCGGCAGCTACTTTGCCGATCAGTGGAATCTGTGCAACCTCACTCTGGGATGCGGTGTCTTCCGATGCAATTCCCTGGATTGCACCAAGGCGGCCGGTATGGAATCCTTCATCGCAGATTTCAATGGCTCTCGGTTTTGTTGCATCTCGTTTGATATAGCCTTTCCGCTCCAGTGTTTCCAGATGTGCATGTACCGAGGATGTAGAACGAAGGGAAACCGCTTCGCAGATCTCACGCACAGACGGCGGGAATCCTCTCTGCAAAATTTCCTGTTTTAAATATTCGAGAATCTGTCTCTGTTTCTCTGTCAGTTTATTTTTGTCTCCAGCCATCGTATGTTCCTCCTGTCGTTTCGTTTTTTATATGAATTAGGGTAGTCCCCTCTTTCTATACGATATTTGCTTAAAATATACCAAATAAATTTTACCATAAATCCCACCGGAACGCAAACAAAAGTTTCGAAAATTTGTTCGTATTTCGTATTGACAAACATACGTTCTTTTATTATAATGAACATATATTCGAAAGAACAAATGTTCACGTAGCACAACTACTCTTCTATCACAAATCAAGGGGGAATTTTACATGAGTACCAATGCAAAGAAAAGAAAATCACTGAGAGAAAGACGAAAAATCCAGAGAAGAAAACTGCAGATCCGCGCAGCCGCCGCTCTCCTGTCTCTGGTTGCCGTCACATTTCTTTTAATCTTCCACTTCACGCCGCAGAATACGCAGGCAGACAGTGAGCCGAAAGCTCCAACCTACAAATACTACACCAGTATCCGCGTTTCTTCCGGCGATACACTGTGGGACATCGCCAAAGAATACCGTACAGAAGAATACTCCGATATTTCCAGTTACATTGCCGAGGTCCGTGAGATCAATCACCTGAGTTCCAACCAGATCACGGACGGTATGTATCTCTGCATTCCGTATTACTCCGAGGAGTATAAATCATGAAATTCAAGAAATACTTTACATAATTCGGTTATGTAAACAAAGTAAAAAAACAGCTTCTAAAATGCACGGAACCTTATAAAACAGCATGTTCGGGAAGCATGGTTTACCAAATAAAGAATGAATGTGAAAAGCAGAAACGTCCCGCAAATGAAATTTCTCATCTGCGGGACGTTTCTGCTATCTTATGCTTTTTTTAATCCTCTTCAATATGCTCCTGTCCCTGTGCGATGATTGTCCGTACATGACCATCTGCAAGAGAGTAGAACACCGATTTTCCTTCTCGTCTGCTCTTTACCAGCTTATTCTGCTTCAGAATGCGAAGCTGGTGGGAAATTGCGGACTGTGTCATGTGCAGTGCTTCTGCCAGGTCGCAGACGCATACCTCTGCCTCAAACAGGACAAACAGGATCTGGATCCGCGTGGAATCACCAAATACCTTGAAAAGCTCTGCCAGATCGTAAAGCTCTGTTTCATCTGGCATGGTCTCATTGACAATCTTTACCAGATTTTCATGAACCTCACAGGAGTCACAGCACAGATCAGCTTCTTCCGGATTGATTTTTGCCATTTTGTGTCCTCGTCTTTCTATAGATTTTTCACAAACAGAGCACGAATTGCATTCAGAACCGCCAGAATCATAACTCCGACATCTGCGAAAATTGCCATCCACATGTTAGCGATACCGATGGCTCCCAGAAGCAGGAACAATACTTTGATACCAATTGCAAAATAAATATTCTCATAAACAATGTGAATACATTTTCTGGAAATGTGAATTGCTTTGGAAATCTTGAGCGGATCGTCGTCCATCAGAACGATATCAGCTGCTTCAATTGCTGCGTCGGAACCAAGTGCTCCCATCGCAATACCGATATCGGCACGGGACAGTACCGGTGCATCGTTGATGCCGTCACCTACGAAGGCAAGTTTTTCTTTTTCTGTCTTTGCGGCAAGCAGCTCTTCCACTTTACTTACTTTGTCACCAGGAAGCAGTTCGCTGTAAACTTCATCAATTCCAAGATCTGCAGCTACCTGATCGGCTATCCGCTTGGAGTCTCCGGTCAGCATAATCGTCTTTTTAATACCGGATTTCCGCAGCGCCTGAATCGCCTCTTTCGCATGCGGTTTGATCATATCACAGATCAGGATATGTCCGGCATACTTGCCGTCTACAGCAACATGGACGATGGTGCCGACGCTGTGGCAGTCGATATAATCAACGCCAAGGCGCTCCATCAGTTTTGCATTTCCGGCAGCGACATTTTTATCGTCTACCTTTGCTGTTACACCGTTTCCGCTGATCTCTTCGATGTCCGTGACACGGCTTCGGTCGATCAGTTTTCCATATGCTCTCTGCAGACTCTTGCTGATCGGATGGCTCGAAGCACACTCAGCAAGTGCTGCGTATTCCAGAACATCTTCCTGACTGATCGTATTGTGGTGAATACCGGCTACTTCAAAGACACCCTGTGTCATGGTACCGGTTTTATCGAATACAACGTATTTGGTCTGGGAAAGTGTTTCCAGATAGTTGGAACCTTTCACCAGGACACCTTCATGGCTTGCGCCGCCGATACCGGCGAAGAAGCTGAGCGGAATACTGATGACCAGTGCACAAGGGCAGCTGATAACCAGGAAGGTCAGCGCACGGTAAATCCATACGCTCCACTCAGGAGCGGCACTTAAAAACAGCATCCGTGCCAGCGGCGGCAGGATTGCCAGCGCCAGCGCACCGTAGCAGACGGCCGGTGTATAGTATTTCGCAAATTTGGAAATAAAGTTCTCGGATCTTGATTTCTTGGAGCTGGAGTTTTCCACAAGGTCCAGAATTTTGGATACGGTGGACTCTCCAAACTCTTTCGTTGTTTTTACTTTAATCAGACCGGACATATTGATACATCCGCTGATGACTTCGTCTCCATCCCGGGCGTCACGCGGAACACTCTCTCCGGTCAGGGCACTGGTATTCAGTGTGGTGTTTCCTTCTTTGATCACACCATCGATCGGAATCTTTTCACCAGGCTGTACAACGATGATTGTGCCAACCTCAACTTCATCCGGATCAACCTGCTCGAGTTTTCCGTCTACCTCGATATTTGCATAATCCGGGCGGATATCCATCAGTTCGCTGATGTTCCGGCGGCTCTTTCCGACAGCATAGCTCTGGAACAGTTCGCCGATCTGATAAAACAGCATAACAGCTACGCCCTCCGGATACTCGCCAAGCAGAATGGCACCGACCGTTGCAACAGCCATCAGAAAGTTTTCATCAAATACCTGTTTGTTCAGGATTCCCTTCCAGGCCTTTTTCAGGATATCGTATCCGATGACCAGATAAGGAACCATAAAGGTTGCAAATCGCACATAGCCGGTTGTCGGCAGTACCGCGCAGAGAATCAGAAGAACCGATGCAACGATGACGCGGATGAGAACCTTTTTCTGTTTCTTATTCATACATATGCCTCCTTTGTTCTTACCGCCGGATGAAAAAATCCAGCATTTCATCCCAGAGATTTACAGATCCAAATCCGCTGCTCCAGAGAGAAAATACTGGATTTTTCTCGAGCTGAACCGCAGACAGGTTTTAGAATCTATTCTGCTCCAGCTTTTTCTTCCATCCGCCGATGAAAGTTTTTTATTTTAGAGGAAGATCTCGCAGTCATCCTCAACTTTTTTGCAGTTTTTCAGAACATCCTGCATAACGCTCTTTGGATCCTGTCCGTCTTCGAACTCAACGATCATTTTGAGCATCATAAAGTTTACGGTAGCATCCTTTACACCTGCTGTGTTTTTTGCAGCCTCTTCCATTTTGTTTGCACAGTTTGCGCAGTCAACATCGATCTTATACGTTTTCTTCATCGCTTTTGATCTCCTTTTTCATTTTCACTGTTCATATGAACATTTATTCATATGTTTGTTTTTATTATAGCACCAGTGATGCAATTGTCAATGGAAAACTGAAAAAAATCAAAAAAATCTGCCCGTCGGATTTTTTTGATTCCTGTGGGCAGATAGATCTGTTATTTATTCCTCATAAAGAAACGTTATGTTCTGCTATTTTTCACTTTTCCGAATCACAATCTGTCCGAACCGTGCACATCCGTCCAGAACCTCTATTTTCAGAATGCCTTCTCCTGTAACGGTACCGAGTGTGAACCGTTCGAGTGTGTTCGGTGCTGTTTCATATGCAAAATATGGATGAACATCCGAAGTTACTTTCTCACCGGCAGGAGGCATTACCCCTTCAAAAAGAGTCTCTCCCTGAATAGCTGCCTGTACCTTCACCTCTTTGTCTGCACAGTAAGTTACAGAAACGGTATAGGTTTCTTTTTCACGGATTGTATAGGAAGCATACTCTCCTGCTCCCAGCTGAAGCTGTACATGATCTCTCGGATGTTTGATCGGACCCGGTGCGGCAAACCCGGCCGGTTCAGGATGATATCCTTTTTCATAAATCAATTCAAACCGGTCATACAGACGATATCCTGCAGCATTCGGAAGATCACTAAGACCACGGTGTGAATCCATCGGCAGCGCGTTGTAGCCGATCGCCGGGATCTCAAAATTGCCCTCTCGAAGCAGATAAGGATGATACTGCGTATTTTCTTTGCATTTATCGACCGCCAGGCATTCCAGGTAGCTGTCCCAGATGGCCTGCGCATGCTCGTAGGACGGTTTTGCAGCTCCATTAATTGCATAATCGGTAATCAGATGCCATTCATCCGGAACATTAAAGTTCAGAATCGAAGCACATCCTGCTCCCTCTACCGTTTTCCAGCACCACAGATTATAACCGGCGTGGTACTCGGCAAGAATCTCATACATCGTTGTCTGCCATGCGTGCTCATTTCTTCCTCCTGTCTCGCCCATCCACAGGCAGATCTTCTGTTCCCGGCAGGTACGGAGAACGCTGGCAAGAGAAGCTACCTCCGGAACAACCATCTCATACGCATGAAGACTGATGCCCCAGTTGTGGTATTCCGGGTCAAACTCATGATCAAAGAAATATGTAAGAGAGGAAAACTGTGTACCATTCAGCAAAAATAAGTGTTTCTGGTCGATCTTTCTGCAGCGGCGGATCATTTCCTCGTAAAAATAGACCAGCTTCGGTGTCAGCTCCTCGCGGCGCGGCGTCATGGAGATCGGCTCGTTGATACAGTCATATGCGCCGATGATCCAGCAGTCTTTGTATCTTCTCATAAACTCTTCCATCAGAAGAAACATCCGCTCCATCGATTCTTCATCGTCATACAGATGCTGTCCATTGTCCACGCCGTCATCACACGGAATTCCGGACTGGCCTGCCGTTGCCGCATGGAAATCTACGACAGCATAAACCTGATACGTCTCACACCAGTCGAGAACATCATTCAGCATGGCAAAGGAATCTTCATTATACGTAATCCCCGGCTCCTCATACAGAAAGCTTCCTGCGCGGATCGGCAGACGCACGGAATTGTAACCGCGTCTGGAGAGAAGTGCAATATCCTCCTCCGTCAGATACAGCCGTCTCCAGCGTTTCCAGAACTCCTCCGCATATTTCGTTCCGCAGGTCTCCCGTAGAATCTGGTCCATACTTCTTCCACGGTCCATGCGTCCCATCGGCGCATATTTTCCAGGCTCGAACAGTCCAAAGCCGCTCTTGGGTGCCGAGCATAAATCCTTCCGGATTATCCCAGTTTCCCATGCCCCAGCCGCGGAGAATCACCTCTTCTCCGAAATCATTCACAATAATACCGTCCTGATTGTGCAAAAATCCCCTTACACGTTCTTTGTCATAATACCCCATACAAAAATACCACCTTTCCGCAGAAGCCTTCTGGTTCTGCGCTTTTTCTTCTATTATAAAAATTTTGGTTTTCTGTGTCAAGAAATAGATTTTTACTATTTTCAGGGAAAAAACATGATATTTTTTTTAAAATTGCTTGACAAACCGAAAAATGAGACTATAATGCAAAGTGTTCAAAAGAAAAAAGGGATCAGAAAAAAGCAATGAGCAGGACAACATTTTTCGGGTGAGCCTTTTCAGAGAACCATCGGCTGGTGCGAGATGGCAGGTATCCCAAAGAACAATCCCCTGTGAGCTGTACAGACGAAACCAGAAATGGAAAGTAGTCCGGACCGGCCTCTCACCGTTAGCAGAGAAGAGATTCACCGGAAAGTGTATCATCGGGGATCTTGTCTGAGTGATCGACCAAAAGAAACAGCCGATAATTAGAAGTGGTAACGCGGAGCGTTTTTGAAAGCTTCGTCTTCTTGCATAAGTCAGGGAGACGAAGCTTTTTTTGTTTCCAAGCATACCAACACAATTGCCTTTTCCCTTTTCTTTTTCCATTTGGAATCCATGTAAACTGGAAATATCATTTTTGAACGAGGAGGAATTTTATTATGAACACGTTGGTTATTGTACTGATCGCCGCCGTATGTCTGATAGCAGGTTATACCTTCTACGGAAGCTGGCTGGCAAAGAAATGGGGCATCGATCCTAAAGCAAAAACACCTGCCGTTGCAAAAAATGACGGTCAGGATTACGTCCCTACCGATGGATGGACCGTATTCGCCCATCAGTTTTCTTCAATCGCAGGTGCAGGCCCTGTCACCGGTGCCATTCAGGCCGCTGTCTTTGGATGGGTTCCCGTCCTTTTATGGATCCTGATCGGCGGTATCTTCTTTGGTGCTGTTACCGATTTCGGTGCGCTGTATGCGAGTGTCAAAAACGAAGGAAAATCCATGGGACTTCTCATTGAGAAATACATCGGCAAAACAGGAAAAAAACTGTTTCTTCTCTTCTGCTGGCTCTTTACACTGATCGTTATCGCCGCCTTTGCAGATATGGTTGCCGGAACATTTAATGCTTACGAAACGGTTGACGGCGTCACAAAGCTTTCTGCCCAGGCAACTGTAAACGGCGCTGCCGGAAGCATCTCCCTGCTATTTATCGCTTTTGCTGTTGTCTTCGGACTGCTCCAGAAAAAACTGCAGTGGAAAGGCTGGAAAGAAATGGTACTCGGCCTTGCCTGCACTGTTGCAGCCTTTGCAATCGGCATGAATGTACCGCTTGTAACAAGCAAAGCAACCTGGACTTATCTGGTATTTGCCTACATCTTTCTTGCCGCTGTCCTTCCGATGTGGCTTCTGATGCAGCCGCGTGACTTTATGACAACCTTTATGTTTGCCGGCATGATCCTTGGCGCTGTTGTCGGACTTGTTGTTGCACACCCGAAAATGAATCTTCCAATGTACACCGGTTTCCACAATGCGGCATCCGGAGATCTGTTCCCGATCCTGTTTGTCACCGTTGCCTGTGGTGCTGTTTCCGGATTCCACAGCCTGGTATCGTCTGGAACCTCTTCGAAAACCATTGCGAATGAAAAAGATATGCAGAAAGTCGGATACGGAGCTATGGTTCTGGAGAGCCTGCTTGCCGTCCTCGCCCTCTGCGTTGCCGGTGCTGCTGCTTCTGCAGACGGTACGGCTGCTGTCGGAACGCCATTTGCGATCTTTTCTTCCGGTGTTGCCGGATTTCTGGAAATGTTCGGCATCCCGGTATACGGAGCACAGTGCTTCATGACTATGTGTGTATCGGCGCTGGCACTTACCAGTCTTGACTCCGTTGCACGAATCGGCCGTATGTCCTTCCAGGAACTGTTCACTGTCGATGATATGGAACATGCTGCCGGATGGAGAAAGCTGCTCTGCAATAAATATTTCTCTACCATTGTTACTCTGCTCTGCGGCTACATCCTGACTCAGATCGGATATGCCAATATCTGGCCACTGTTCGGAAGTGCAAACCAGATGCTGAGTGCACTCGTTCTGATCACGCTCTGTGTCTTCCTGAAAGTCACCGGCCGTGAAAACAGAACCCTGTTCCCGCCGCTTATCATCATGCTCTGCGTCACCTTTACCGCACTGGTAGAGCGTGTCATCGCACTTGTAAAAGCGTATGGAGCAGGAACCGCTGTCTTCCTCGTTGAGGGACTGCAGCTCATCATCGCCATTCTGCTGATGGTTCTTGGTGTCATCATTGTCATCAGCTGTGGAAAAGAACTGTTCCGGAAGAAAGCGGGACAGGAAACGAAATAATATAGATGTTTCTTCAAAGAGCTTCCTAACGCAAAACGCCGTCAGACTACAACAAGTCTGACGGCGTTTTACATGCCATAATTTTTTACGAAACAATTGCCGCCTTGGTCGCACCGATAATCGGGGAGCTGACTCCCTTCGCCCATTGCCATGCCAGTGCGGTCATACATTCAGGGCTTCCATTGTTTCCTCAATCGGAGTTTCGTAGTCAAAACGGTGAATGATATACAGATCCAGATACTCTGTTCCCAGCCGTTTCAGTGTACCGCCAATCTCTCTGTGAATGGCTTCTGCCGACAGATTGCCAAAATTTTACTCCGTATAATACTGTGCCTGCGCATTCCAAAGCTCATAGTATTTGCCGTTTGTATCCACAAATCCCCTGTTCCATAAGGTAGCATCCAGATACTTCGGGATCTCCCGGTTGACCGCCATAAAGGTTAAATGACCCCGGCTGTCCTGCTGTAAAAGTGACATCCTCCACCACCTGTAGAGGTGGTGGAGGATGTCACACTTCATGACCTTATTCCTTCTCCGGAAACATACTCTTCAACAGATGCGTTCCCGCTTCCGTCCGAAATACTTTTCTGCAGAAATTTTCAATCGCCTGTTTTGAATATTCGCTCTCGCCGGCATTGACCAGAAAATCGGCTTCCAGCAGGATCTGGTAATCCATTCCCTCTACATTTGTATAGGTATGATGATGCGTAACCAGCCATGTGATGCGTTCGACATCCAGTTCTCCTGCCGGTACATCTTTGAAAAATTCTGCAACGAGCGGCGCACTTTCCTCTTCCTGATGCTTTCCGCTGGTATTTCCGTATTTTTCCCGACACAGCGGGCAGGCAATATCATGGACAACAGCTGCCATCTCCAGCGTTTCCTGTGTTTTTGGATCCAGTCCTTCCGCCTCGCCGATGTTCTTTGCAAAGGCCCATACCTTCAGAAAATGATAAATATCATGAATATTTCCCTTATAAAAATCTGTCATTTTTTCAATTGCAGCAGCAATTTTCATATCGTGTTTCCTCCTTCGCATCCTGTCTTTCTTCCCATTATATCACATGTTTCACGCATTTGAGTATCAGATTATCATCTGATCTTATCACAAAATATGCAAAAACAGGAGGCAGAACCTGCCTCCTGTAGCTTTTTAACACTATGATGTTCTTTATGCCAGCGGTTTTCCTGTCAGCATCTCATATGCCTGAAGATATTTCTCGATCGTCTTGTCTACGATTTCCTGCGGCAGAGTCCAGTCGTGGTTTCCATCGTTGGCTTTGAGCCAGTCGCGCGCGAACTGTTTGTCAAAAGATGGCTGACCATGGCCTGGTTCATAACCATCTGCAGGCCAGAAGCGGGAGCTGTCCGGAGTCAGCATCTCGTCGCCGATTACGATATTTCCGTTTTCATCGAGACCAAACTCAAATTTTGTGTCTGCAATGATAATGCCTTTGCTTAAAGCATAATCAGCACATTTTTTATACAGAGCGATGGTGTAGTCGCGAAGCTTCTCTGCATACTCGGCTCCTTTTCCCGGGAAGTATTTTTCCAGATGGGCGATGCTCTGCTCATAAGAGATATTTTCGTCATGATCTCCGATTTCAGCCTTTGTGGACGGAGTGTAGATTGGCTCAGGAAGCTTGTCAGATTCTTTTAATCCTTCCGGAAGCTCGATGCCACATACTTTTCCTGTTTTCTGATAGCTTGCCCAGCCGCTTCCGGTAATGTAGCCGCGGACAATGCACTCGATAGGAAGCATTTCCAGCTTACGGCACATCATGCTGTTTCCGTCAAATTTCTCCTGCTGGAAAAATTCCGGCATGTCTTTTACGTCTACAGAGATCATATGATTCGGAAGGATGTCTTCTGTCAGATCGAACCAGAATTTGGACATCTGGGTCAGAACGGTACCTTTTTTTGTTACCACATTGTTCAGAATGACATCAAAACAGCTAATACGGTCGGTTGCTACCATGATCAGGCTGTCGCCGTTATCATAAATCTCGCGTACCTTACCCTCTTTGATTGGCTTTAATTCTTTCATCATGAATACCTCTTCTTTTCGTATAGGATAGTGAACGGAATTACACCCGATCCGGTGAAATTCCTTTGACACCTTTACCCTACACCACTCCTTATAAATTGTCAAGTATTTATTATTAACGCTACTAAATAAACCCCAAAAGGGATCTTTTATTTCCATTTATAATTCTGCTCCGTTTGTTTCTATCACGTGTTTATACCAGAATGCGGAATCTTTCATAATTCTCTCCTGATTTCTGTAGTCCACATATACGAGTCCAAATCGATCTGAGTAACCTTTGGCCCATTCAAAATTATCCATCAAAGACCACTGGAAATATCCTCTGATATCCGCTTCCTCTGCTGCTTTTCTCAGTTCTCGCAAATATCTTGCAAGAAAATCAATTCTGTTTGGATCATGCACTTTTCCATCTAATGAGATCACATCATGGCAGGATAATCCGTTCTCTGTGATGTAAATTGGCTTATGATATCTTTCATATAAAAACTTCGGTCCCCACTGCAGACATTCCGGTGTTACCGGCCATTGGATCGCAGTTTTAGGAAATCCTTCATATCGGCAAACCTCCTGTGGCTTTCCGTCTTCCCCCATACGGACGCATCTTCCATTATAAATATTCTGTCCATAGATATCGATCGGTTCTGAGATCAGACGCATATCTTCTTCTGTGATTTTCGGAAGATATTTTTCATAACGCACCAATCCCTCATCCGGATAATGTCCTAATAAAACCGGATCAGACCACCAGGATATCTTCCTCTTATTACTCTACTATTCTAATTATTTCCATTCCTCGATTCCCAGATTCTCTATATAATCAGCAAGTTCTCTCGCCATCTCATAGGTTTCTGGAATTCTGAGATGTCCTGGAGTCGCTGCTCCGTTTCTTTTAAAGATACAATGGGAAATCTTACGGTCTCCCATAGAAACCACTACATCGTCAATTGCTTTGTCCCAAGAACTGTCATGCTCAAGCAATGTCGTACAGCAGATGACCGATGCCTTCGGATATACCTGACGCAGTTTTTTTAAAAATTCTGTATAGTGTTCTCTCCAAAGAATTGCTTTCTCACACATATAGTCTTCTGACATGTAATCAAACGGATGATTATCATTCTGGCCAATTGCCACGACAACAACCTGCGGTGTATACTGATTAAAATCCCATTCTGTCAGTTCACCAAATGTTTTATTGAAGCGGATTTTATTCCAGGCACTTTCCATTCCAATCTGATCCGGCTCATGGAACCAGCCTTGTCCATCCAGCAATGCAATTCCGCCCTGTGCGATATCATGGATCTGTGCATTCAGCATACGTGCTGTCATCCATGCATAGGAATACCAGCTGTTAGAATAACCTCCCTGATGTTCAGGGTCCGTCTTTCCTGTATAATCCACTGCTTCTGTCACTTCTCCTGCTGATACAGAATCTCCGTAAACTTCAATTTTTCTTGTCTGTGCATCCGGAAGTTCCAATAATTTTGCTCCGTCTTCAATTTCAAATCCAAGGATGTGCATCTCATGGCAGGAATCCTGACGTTTAAAGAAAAGAACATGATGTTCTCCGTTTTCATTCTCAGGAACACGAATCTCTATTTCATTCTCTTTCTCGTTATCCAGATAATAACACGACTGCACTCCATCTAAAATACATCCAAGATAATTCTGCCAGTATTCATTTTTGTTTCTCAGGAAAATTTTCAAATATTTTCCTGTAAATTTAAATTCCACAGATGTACATGGATAAACCCAGATTGGTTCTTTTGGATTCGCCCAGTCAATCCTTCCGCTATAACGTATTTTTTTATTATCAGGATTAATTCTCATCTTATCTCCTCCATATTTTACAGTAAACTTGCTGCACCGATCATTCCAGCTTCATTTCCAAGTGCTGCTGTCTCAATCTCCAGAAACCTCTCCTTCAAAAATCTTATGCAATAATTAATGACATCAGATAAAATGGAGTTGTATCCGTTACCTCTTCCGGAAGAATTGTTATATCTACCGTATGAATTTTCTTTTCTCCACTGCACTGCAGGAAGCAGTCACCTCAAAATGAATAGAATCCCCGGCTTTTTTCCCGATCCATCCATTTTTAAAATGATCAAGATGTCCTGTTTTCTCTTCCATATCTGCATGAAATCCGCAAAGTTTTGGTGAAATTTCACGGATTGTCAGGCGTTTTGCATTCTCGTATGCATTCTCCGTCATTGCCTTCGGAAAAACAGGTTCTTTTTCCTCAACTTCTAATTCTGCTTTCACGCTTTCAAGGAATTTTTCAATTTCTTCTGCAACAAGTTTGTGTCCTTTATCATTTGGATGAAGTCCATCTGGTGTAAGTTCTTCCCTTATATATTCACCAGCCTTCATTCGCTGATAAATCGTATCTCTTGCTTCAACCTTTGCAGCATTCACGAGAAATCTGTAATTTGTTCCGTAAGAATCCAATAGGCAGTTGGCCGATTTTTTCTTTTATGCGAAATGGAAACGGAACGTATAGCTGTATCTTCCCTTGCATACACGATATTCCGGGTGAATATTTTTCGTCCAGCCGGTATCTCCGCCAAGGCCTGCGTGTGCTGCATCCAGGATCAGCCAGGTTCCTGTCGTATGCTCCGGAAGTTCTTCCTCATATGCGGCTTTTCGATATTCTGCCATAGAATATGGAAGCGCACTGAAATGGAAATCATCACTGCCTACAATCTGAACGGTATGTGTTCCATCTGAAAGAACGGCAAATCGCGTATCCTCATGGCCACCGCATTCGCAAGGTACTACAAACGGAACGTGCTGTTCTGCTACAGAAGATGTGTAAAATCCGGTAAAAGCTGCGTCCTTTCGGTCTGCATACGTCTCCCAGGGTCCTTTTCCATACCAGCTGAGCGTATCAAACGCTGCAGGAAGGCAGAACGACTGTCCGACTCTTGCGATGGTCTCAAGGCCGCTGTTGTTTGTTACTTCGTTTTTCAGCTCCATTCCCTCACTGCCGATGCGATACAGAGTATGAGCGGTAAAGAGTACTGCGTTGTCCGGCTCCGCGGTATAGGAAGCCTGCACTTCAAGAAGCACCTGATTTCCGGCACTGACAGCCGATACTGACTGTACTTTCTTTTTCAGACGATCCAGACCTTCCGCGCGCCAGATATCATCGTAATCACTTTCATGGGTTCCCTCATCAATACCGGTTGGGGCACGATAAAATTCATCTTTTCCGCCGGTCATAAAAGAAACGCTCTTTGCCTGATATCTGGTAAATTCACCTGTCTTTTTATCAAAGATAATTTCGGTCTCTTCGCCGGTGATGCGAACATGATTTTCATCCTCCGCTACGGTCAGTGGTTTCTCCACAATCGTTTTCTCGTCTGCCAGATAAACACCTGTAGTAACCGGAATCTGACGGCGGTATAGTTCTGTTCCCGCCGGTGCATAGAAGGTATCTTGGGCAAGCTCAACGTAATAATTTACATACGCCTCGCCATGCAGTTTCGCCGGAAGCTCCGGAAGCGGAAGCGTCTCTGTTGTTCCGGCTGCCGTGTAAAATGCCGGATAGCTGCCTTTTGCAAGCGTTTCGCCGTTCTGCACAATTTCATAGCGCACCTGCAGATGAGAAAGATCGAGGGTATGGTAGCGGTTTGCCAGCACCCATATAGTTTCGCCGGTATATGGATTTTTCACCTGCTCAATCGTAACCGGGGACTGGCCGTTTCTCACCTCATAGGCGCCCGGTTTATAGGAAAGATCGGCAAAGACAACACCATTCAGACACATATCCGGAACCGGATCGGTCACATCCTCTCCGAACGCTCCGCCGTAGCCGTATTTGATATTTCCGTCCTCCTCGTGGATCGCAATCGCCTTGTCCGCGAAATCCCAGATAAAGCCGCCCTGGAAACGCGGGTATTTATTGACATAGTCCCAGAACTCCCTGAAGTTTCCGTTGCTGTTGCTCTTTGCATACGCATATTCGCACATGATGAACGGGCGGAGATCGGAATCGTCTGCCATCACATCCTCAAGCCAGCTCATCGTCGGATACATTGGGCAGATAACGTCGGAAATATTACTCTTTGGGTTGCCGGACTCATACTGAACGTATCTTGTCTTGTCGTATTCGCGGATCCAGCCGTGCATCGCGGCATGATTCGCCCCGGCACCGGATTCATTTCCAAGGGACCACAAGACGATGGAAGGATGGTTTTTATCACGCAGTACCATACGGGTTGCACGCTCCAGATAAGCGGCTGTCCACTCAGCGGATGCACTGAGCTGTCCGCCGTAACCGTGCGTCTCAAGATTTGTCTCATCGACAAGGTAAATGCCGAGCTCGTCACACAGATCATACCATTTCACCGCGTTCGGATAATGGCTGGTGCGGACGGCGTTGAAATTGAGACGTTTCATTACAGCAATTTCTTTTCGCATCTGCTCCTCAGAAACGGTACGTCCCGTCTCGGCGCAAAAATCGTGGCGGTCTACGCCGCGGATCACAAGGCGCTTGCCGTTCAGGGTCAGAACGCCGCGGCCGTTGATCTCCACCTGGCGGAAGCCGACCTTGCAGCTCTCGATATCAACCGTCTCATTCTCTTTGTTCTGCAGCTCGACAACGAGGGTGTAAAGTGTCGGAGTCTCTGCAGTCCAGAGTGCCGGGTTCTCTACCGGAGCAGTAACGGTTGCGATGAATTTCGGCATCAGATAGAAGCCGCACTCAGCAAACGGTCTCGAATCCATCTCGGTTACTTTGTTCTGTTCTGCATCATACAGCGTCACTTTGGCATGATACTCGCCGTACAGCGGTTTGGAGTTGTCCGGCCAGATCGTGACAGAGAGGGTAGCTTTCGTGTAATCCGGGTGTGTGAACAGTGTCTCTGCCTTATAGTCCAGGATGTGCTGCACCGGTTTCGATACGAGGCGGACATCGCGGTAGATACCGGACAGATGCCAGTAATCCTGATCTTCCAGGTAAGTACCGTCACAGTAGCGCATTACCTGTACGGCGAGGGTGTTCGTTCCCTCCTGCACATATTCGGTGATGTCAAATTCCGCGTTCACTTTGCTGTCCTGGGAATACCCCACCTGTTTTCCGTTGACCCAGAGATAGAAGCAGGACTCCACACCGCCGAAATCGATGAGAAGCTGTCGGCCGATATAGTCTGTTGGAACCTCGAAGGTTCTGAAATAGCAGCCAGTCAGATTTTTCTCCGGCACATACGGCGCATTCAGCTCGTAGGTGCCTTCGATAATCTCGATCTCAAATGCTTCGCCGTTTGCCTCCCGTTTGAACGGATACAGCATATTGGTGTAAACCGGCTTTCCATATCCCTGCAATTCCCAGTTGGACGGCACCGGAATCGTATCCCATGCTGCGTGATCGAAATTCTCTTCATAAAATGCTTCCACCGCTTCCGGTGACGGATACATTTTGAATTTCCAGTCTCCGTTCAGATCCATTACAAAGCGGGACGCGTTCCGATTTCCGGCGAGCGCCTGCTCTACTGTCTCATACGCACCGTACGGCGTATGCATCGGATAACGATTTTTCTGCGTTATATACTGATTTTCCCAGTCTCTTGTCTGTCTCATGTTCTTGAAGCCCTCCTTGCCTTTGCTTTCGCATTTTCCGACTGCCTCTCTTCTTTTTATCCAGATTGGTGTTCCTTTTTTGCTTTCCTGTGATATAATACATCTGTGGATTTTCAGAAGATTCATGCAGTTATCTTATGATTCAGTATAAAACACTGCACGTGGATGAAAAATAGTTGATCTGGTGTTTCTTTTATCCAAAATGGGAAAGCAAAGGAGAAGTCGTATGATACCGGAATATCTGCTTGCAAAAATAGAAAAGAGCGATGTTATCTATCGCTGTATTGGAAATGAAATGAAGAACGGGATTCTGGCGTGCGGTTTTATGCGGAAAGAGACGGCGGACCGCTCGCAGTATCATTTTTCGAACGAGTATTACAGCTGTTTCGTGCTGCTGCGCGGGAGCGGGGAATATATTGCCGAGGACGGCACCTCCTATCCGCTGCAGGCGGGAAGTCTGGTCCAGCGTCTGCCGGGTGTGCCGCATTCCACACGCGTAGACCCCGATGGGAAATGGCTGGAATTTTTTATTTCGATTGGGAAACCGTTTTTTGATTCTTTCTGCTCGCTTTCGGTTCTGAACCGGGAGCCGGTGTTAAAGGCAGAGCTGCTTCCCGGCGATCTCGAGCGGTATCAGAAGCTTCTGCAGTCGTTAAAGGCCACACCGGACAGTCTGCTGCCTTTGCGGATTCCGGAGATGGAAAAAGAGATTCTGCGAATGTACGGCTACCATGCGCACCGGGTGAATCTGCAGCGGGATCCGATCGAGGCCGCCTGCGATATGCTCTCGCAGAATCTTGATGAAGAAATTTCTCTCGAAGAGCTTGCCCGGTCACTCCAGATCGGTTATGAGACGTTTCGAAAAGTATTTAAAAAACAGACCGGCGTCTCTCCTGCACGGTACCGCACTAGGAAGAAAATGGAGCAGGCCTGTATTCTTCTCGAGGGCGGCGTACCGATGAAGGAAATTGCCGGTCTTGTCGGATATGGCGATGTCTATGCGTTCAGCAAGCAGTTTTCCCGGTTCTTTGGATTCCCGCCTGGAAAGTACCGCGCACGTCTTCACACGGATGCGCCGGATTTAGAACAGTTTTAAGATATCGTCCACGGTTTTACGTTTCGGCTTGTCCGGGTTGATGGCACGGTAGCCGACAGCAATGACAGCACCAAGGAGCTCATTCTCCGGAATGGAGAGGGCTTCACGGATAGCTTTCTCATCACGGATTCCCATAATCAGAGTATCAAGGCCGAGTTCTCTTGCGCGCAGGATCAGGTTTTCGTCATGCAGGCCAAGATCGTAATAGCCCCAGCCGTTTCCGACTTCATTGTCCGGTGTTCCGTCCTGCGTGAAGCCGGAGCGGTCTTTTACGAATGCTGTTACGACAAGTGCGGCTCCCTTTGAACTCTTCTGATTGAATTCTGGAAGGCATTTTGCGGAAAAATCTTCGACTTTCTCCGGTGTTACAAGGGCATAGTACCGTGTTGTCTGTGAGTTTTTCCAGGATGGTGCCTGAATCGCTGCCTGTACGATCTCCTGGATCTGCTCTGCGGTTACGTGTTTCTCCGGATCAAACGCGCGGATGCTTCTTCTTTCTTCCAGCAGTTTTGTAAATTCCATGGTGTATATCCTCCTTTTATTTATAAAGCCTCGTAATCTTCCCGTGAAAAACGGTGATACGTCAGGCCGAATTCATTTTCTTCGACACAGTAACAGTATTCATCTACAGACGGGTCTGAAAAAGAAAATACATGGCCCATCTCATGCTCCTCGGATGCGTTTTCTTCCACGGTAGTATGCATTTTCTCTGCATAGGAAGAAAAGCAGTTTCGAACCTGTTCCATTGTGTTTCCAGGCGTTGTGATCACCTGCAGAAGGTTCTGCAGGAGCTCCGGAACAGGAATTTTCCGCTCGATATAAGAACATCCCTCCTCCGGGATTTCCATGCAGTAGCGGTCCTTGACCGCTGAAATCGCAAGTGTTCCAAGACGCGGCTGTACTTCCTTACAGAACGCGGCAAGTGCCGCATCCAGGTCTTCTGTTTCGTCTAAAGAAAGGGAACGGCGCAGGGACTCCGCCGGGTAGTAGAGCTTCATCGTACCGCCCTCATAGCCGATCTTCACCTGCCATTCCCGAATCGTATCGGTAATATGTTTTTCCAACAGTTTTGCTGTCATGTTTTCTAAGTCACCTCCATTGTGCTGCATGTGCAAAAAACACAGTATTATTATCGCACGAATTGGGCATTGTGTGAACACTTAATTTTTTGTTTTTTACAAAAAGAAAAGAATCACTTTTTTACTCCTCGAAACGGCAGAAACCTCCGCCAGAAAAGCTGGAACAGAGGTTTCTGTGATTTCTTATGTCAGAAGAATTTCTCAGTTATTTCGTTCTGAATTACTCTTCGTCTTCGTTTTTCTTTCTGCCGCGGAGTTTGAATCCAAGTCCGCCGGCACCAAGAGATGCAACTGCCATGCTTACCCATCCCCAGATGTTGGTAGCATCACCGGTCTTTGCATTATCGCTCTTCTTGGAAGTAGAAGTATTGGATACTTTATTACTTGCAAGCGGAGTAGATGTTGCTTTCGGGGTGCTTGTCGGGGTCTTCGTCGGCTGCGTCGTAGGTATTGTGGTAGGAGCAGTCGTCGGGGTTGTGGTTGGTGCTGTTGTAGGTGTAACCGTCGGAGTCTCAGTTGGGGTTACGGTCGGGGTTTCCGTCGGGGTAACAGTCGGAGTCTCGGTCGGGGTTACGGTTGGGGTCTCTGTAGGAGTAGGAGTCGGCTCTTCTGCTGATTTCTTCCAGGTGAAGCTAAGATCCTGATATCCCAGTGAAGAAACTGTAATTTCAAAGGAATCGCCCTCTGCGAACGGTGCTGCATCTGTCTTTAAGGAACCATCCTCATTGAACAGTACAACAGCTCCTCTTCCGCTTGCTGCATATGCTTTTCCATTTACAGTAACAGAGGTAATGTTCTTCAGATAATCTGCAAACTCTTCATCTGTTGCATCCCCGTTCTTAAACAGACCCGGTGTTGTCGTATCTTCGTTAAATGCTGCCGGCATCTCTTCCGTGTAAAGGATAAAGTCTGCGGAAAGATCTGCATATTTACCATTCTTATCGCTGACAGTCAATGTATAAGAACCTTTCTCTGCATTCTTGAAGTACAGAGTATCACCGGACACGGTTCCCGTCAGACCTTCTACTGTATAGACAGCATCGTAATCATCCGGCAGGCCTTCCAGTTTAACAGAAGCATTTCCAGATGTGACAGACGCATTTTCTACAGAAAATTCATATGCAAACTTAACCGGTACATATACATCTGCGTCGACTTCGTAAATTCCCTTGCTGGTGTAATAGGTAATTTTGTTGATGGTCTGTCCCATCATGCTCTTGTAATGTTCCGAGGAGGTCGGGCAGTTATGAACGCTTGTCGTAAATCCAGTGCTCCATGCCAGCTCAGACACTCTCCAGATATTCTCCAGATGACGCATTCCGTAATCGTTGCCCTCTTTTGTGCTGACAACAACACCATATACGGTATCTTCGCCTGCTTTGATGGTATCAGTAAGACCATCCAGATCCAGCTGATAATCACCGTATTTGCTGTTAGTGGAGAGCTCTGCCGTTACATTTTCCAGCTTTGCTGCCTCGGTTCCCTGAACAGCACCAAAGGTTACATTGCCGTCTGCATCTACAGATGCTTCTTTGTAATAAGACGGAACCTCATGTAAAGTGTAATATGCATAGCTTGCATTCTCATACAGTGCATCTTTTCCGGTATACGTTGTGGTGGATGTTTGTCCACGGTTGGTAACGGTGATTTCTACAGAATCCTCATCTGTCACTTTCGTGTATTTGCTCAGATCCATATCCTCTGTTACTTTTACTGGGAAGGTGATACCTGTAATATCGCTTCCGTCTGCATTCACATGGTAAGATCCGCCGGAAAGTGAGGCTGTTCTTGTTTTGTTCTTGGTTGCGGAAGTAAATGCATCTACTGGAATATCGTTATGAACCTCTGCCTGATAGAACTCAGCATACGGAATGTTCATTAATACATACTGGGACTGAAGTGCTTCGATTGCTGCATTCAGATGCTCTGTTGCTTCGTCTACGGTTCCCTGGCTCTGTTTTTTCTCCAATGCTTCTTTTGCTTCTGCCAGTTCTGTCTGCATATTATTCCAGGAAGTTTCCGTGTAAAGCTCTTTATTCAGTGTATCTGCCTTTGCAATTGCCTCTTCCAGTGCTGCTGTGCTCTCTACCGGATCAGCTCCTACAATATTCGCTTTAGTTGCTTCAAAAGTGTAGGAAGCATCTGCATAGCCAAGTGCATGAATCGTAATCTTCCAATAACCGGTTCCATCCGTTCCCTCCGGTAAAGTGCAGCGCAGGGAATCGGTAAGGCCAAGCTGAATTCCCATTACTTTATGCATCCAGTTATCTGCTGCGAATTTTGTTCCATACGTTGCTTTTGCATTCGTATAAGTGGAATCATCACCGTAATAAGTCCAGGTTACGGTCTGCAGATTAGCAGCCAGATCGCCGTAATTTCCCGTTAAATCTACGCGAAGGAATTCTCCATAAGAACCTTTGGCTTCTTTCACGGTCAGTCCTACGGTCTCAGCATCCGGAGCTGTCTTCAGCGCCTGATCTTTGATTCCGGATTCACTTCCTGTTGTTCTTGCAGAGAAGGAGAAGCTTCCATCTGCATTTTTCACTGCTATCTTCAGACCGTTTGTGTTTTCTGTTACATCTGCAACCAGGCCTGTATAGCTCTGCAGTTTATTTTCAGAAAATCCACCGGAAAGTGTTCCGCCGTTTTCTACCACAACATACTTTTTGCAGAAATCTTCGTAATCATCTTCCGAAACTTTTACAGGCACATATTTCAGACCTTTTACTTCATAATGATCAATCTGGCTCTTATCGTAAGTTACGGTCTCGCCGTTGGTCAGAACTGCCGTGGTTGCTGCGGTATAATATGCCACATCATAGGTTGTGCCATCTTTCATGTAGATAGTCGCTGCGCACTGGAAGCTTCCTCTGTGCAGTCCATGGTTTGTGGTCGCACGGGTTACAACATCAAAAGCGCCTTTATCACTTTCTTCGCGACTGTCAGTTTCATCCGAACCAGCGTCGCTTCCTGCCGCCTGAACTCCTTCTGCTGCCCAATACTCAGCCCAGGTAAGACCTGCATATACATATTTATATGTTGTTTCTTTCTTCTCATAAGTAAAGGAAAGCGTCTTGTAACCTGTTGCAGTTACTTCGATTTCAAATTTATTTCCTTCTGCAAAAGCGGCAGCTGTCAGATCAAGCGTACCGTCTTCTTTGATCAGAATTGTTTTCCGTTTTCCAGTTGCTGCATATTCTTTTCCATTTACTTTTACCGAAGTGATGTTCTTGATATAATCAGCAAAGTCATCTTCTGATGCATTCTCTGCTTTTACAAGCGCCGGAGCACTTCCTTTTTCGTTGTAAGCAGCCGGCATTGCATCTGTATACAGAGTAAAGCTCTGTGTCAGATCTGCATAAACACCTTTTTTATCATGAATCGTCAGAGTATACATTCCTTTTTTCGCATTTGCGGAATAAGAAATGGTATTTCCGTCTACTGCAAATCCATCCAGACCATCTACGGAATATTCTGCATCATAATCAGCCGGAAGTCCGGTTACGGTCATCGTTGTCTTTCCAGTGGAAAGAGAAGCGTCTTCTACGGATACACTTGCCTCAAATTTTGTTGGAACAAAAATATCATTCACCGGAATCGTGTAGATTCCTTTGCTGGTATAATAAGTAACCTTATTGATATGCTGTCCCATCATGCTCTTGTAATGTGCAGAAGAAGTCGGGCATCCATGCACCTGTGTTGTAAATCCAGTTGACCATGCCAGCTCTGTTCCGCGCCAGATATTTTCCACATGACGCATACCATAGTCATTGCCTTCTTTTGTGCTGACAATAACACCATAGATCTGATCGGTTCCAACATCAATCGTGTTCTCCAGTCCGTCGAGATCCAGCTGATAATCTCCATATCTTGATTCAGTCATAAATTCCGGAGATACATTGGTCAGTTCAATTGCAGTTCCAACTGTTTTTCCAAAAGAAAGAGAGCCATCTGCATTTACCGTTGCTTCTTTGTAGTAAGAAGGTGCTTCGCTTAATACATAATATGCATAGTCTGAGTTTTCAAATAAGGCGTCTTTTCCAGTGTATGTCTGTGTAGATGTCTGACCACGGTTTGTTACTGTAATACTTACAGAGTCAGAATCTGTTACTTTCTTAAATTTGGAAAGATCCACTCCTGTTACTTTAACCGGGAAGGTAATTCCATTGATTGCACTTCCATCTGCATTGGTATGATAAGAACCACCGGCAAGAGTGGCTGTTCTTGTTTTGCTCTTCGTTGCGGAAGAAAATACATCCACTGGAACAGAGTTGTTTACATCTGCAGCATAAAATTCATCATACGGAATGTTCATCAGAACGTAAGCCACCTGCTCAGTTGGAGTCTCGGTCGGGGTCGCCGTTGGGGTTGCGGTTGGCGTTGCTGTCGGGGTCGCCGTCGGAGTCGGTGCTTTAACAAGGCCTTTTACTGCAGTATTCAGCGCATCTTTCGCGGTATCAACAGCGCTCTGGGATTCTTTTGCAGAAAGAGCAGATTTTGCTGCGGTAAGAGCAGTCTGGACAGCTTTCCAGGAGTCTGCGGTGTAGTCAGCTTCCTTTAATGCTTCGGCATCTGCGATTGCTTTTTCAAGTGCTGTGGTGTCTACTGCTTCTGGAGTCGGGGTTGCTTTTTGGGTTGCTGCAAGAGCCGCGGTTTTTACTGCATTCGAAGTTCTGGTTGCACCCGATACAATATCCCATCCTTCAATGTTTTCAATCGTTGCATCTTTTCCAAGAAGTTTCGTTTTGAATCCTTTGCTGTTTGTAGCTGCTTTTTTAAAATATGTAGCATTTTCTGTATTGTATCCAGAACCAGGTGTTACTGCAATATCAGAAAACTTACCGTCTGCAACTGTGATTTTGACATTAACGTCATATTCATCCCATGCATTCTCATCCTCATCGTCTTCTGCAGTTCTGGTAACATGAGCCGTAGACTCATAAGTGCCATCTGCCAGCACGCCACTTGTAGCATCCGCCAGTGCGGTTCCCGGGAGCAGGCTCATGGTCATGGAAGCTGCCATTACGGCTGCTAATGATTTTTTCTGAAGTTCTTTTCTTTTGATCATAACTTCCTCCTTTTTCCTTTTCCACAGTTTTGCAGGAAAAACAGGGGCAAAACTGTCCTTCATTATTATATTAGTTTTCACTAATCAATAATTGTTTTAACTAACCGTAGATTATTCTACTAATTTTTGATCGTTTTGTCTAACTCTTAACTGATTATTTTTTCTCAAAAGAGGCACAGATTCTGCTTATTGAGTATTTTTACTATTTAATGATCCGATACTGTGAAGTTTGTGGGATGATTTTCGTTCCCACACAGAAAAAATTCCGTAGATATGGAGTTTTCACCGCGAAGAACTCTTTCGTCCATCGCGTTTTACCGCAGAAAGAATGCGGTCCGAAAGGATTCCGATCAGCATTCCGGTGATGACTCCGGCCACGAGAAGCGCCGGCAGATAATAGAACAGTTTGCGGTTCTGCACCACGAGAGCCGCCACGCAGATCTGCGCGACATTGTGCGTCACGCCTCCTGCAATACTTACGCCGGTGATACTAAAGCCCTTGATGTGTTTCAGCAGAAGCATCACAAGAAAGCTCAAAAGCCCGCCGGCAAGGCTGTAAAGGATGGACATTCCATTTCCGAACAGATACCCCATCAGAAGAATGCGGGCGACGGAAATCATCAGGACTTCCCCTGCCGGAAGGAAAAAGAGGCCGACGACTACAACCAGATTGGCAATGCCGAGTTTGATTCCAGGAACACCGAGGTTGATCGGGATCAGTACCTCCACATAACTGAAGATCATGGCAAGTGCCATCAGCATGGCGCATAAGGCAATTTTTCTGCTTGCAGTGCGGCTGTCTCTCATAAATTCCAATTCCTTTCTTCTAAGCTGGTATTATTTTACAATCACATCCGGCGCATCGTCGGCGTCGTCCGTTGTGGATCCGTCACTTTCTACCTCCGCAACCAGCTTATGCGGCAGGCACACGATCGTCTCATTTACCCGGGAAATCGTACCCTGTCTTTTGCAGTAGCCGTCCGGGCAGTCAGCTTCTTCCATATGGACACTTCCGTTTTCGATCACCAGGACATTCGTTCCGTGACCCGTCTGAATTTTCACGGTCTGATTTTCTGCGAGTGAATACGTTCCGTAGACCTCGCCGTCCACCGTGACTTTCATGGTATTTCCATTTTCCGTTTTCGGCAGCCGAAGCGCCAGGGCAAGGATTCCAGCCAGGAGCAGAACGGCGCCTGCCAGAATCAGATCTTTTTTCTTCATATAGTTTTCCTTATTCTGAATCAGATGCCAGCCCATAACAGCAGTGTCAGCAGGAATACAGCACGGAACAGCGTAAAGAGGATTTCATTTCCGTGAAATTCCTTTACCCCGCAGCGGATATTGCCTTTCGGACACGTATCAATACATTTCTGGCACTGGAAACAGTCGCCGGAGATTTCCACGGATCCATCGGATGGCAGTTCCACTGCTGACGGGCACTGTCTCGTGCAGGCGCTGCAGCCGCGGATGCAGTTTTCGCGTTTCCGGTGCAGAGTAAAGAACGGCAGGATCGGAAGCAGAGAAAAGACAGCTCCCATTGGGCACAGGAAACGGCAGAAAAAGCGCTCCTCAAAGAACATGCCGACCAGGATCAGCACCAGAAGAACAATGCCTGGAATATAAGAGGAAAGTCGGAAATTTCCCGCATGCAGCATGGAAAAGACATCCCACGGGCTTGTTCCTCTTGCTTTCTGATAAACTCCTGCAAAGCAGCAAAGAGCAATCAGAAGCAGAATGCCGTATTTGATCAGTACCAGTTTTTTTGCCAGCTCCGGTTTGATGCATCTGGGCTTCTTTTTACGTTTCTTACAGATTATACCATAAATTGCGTGCATTGCATCCCCCAGACTTCCAAAAGCGCATGCAAAACCGCAGAAAAATCTGCCGAAAACAATCGTAAATGCACAGACAAGGAGCAGAGCCGACACAAACGCGGTCATCTCAATTTTTTCACCCTGTCCAAGCTGCGTAAAAATGTATTTCACTCCGTTAAATGCAGCGGTAAATACTGACGGAAGAAACAGGAAATATAAAAGCTGGATTCCGGCACGCAGGCAGGAAACGATCTGTTTTCTCTTCTTTGCCGGTAATGTGGATAGATCTAAATTTTTCATGTTATTTCTCCGCCTTTTCTATTGCTTCCTGCGCCGCATTTCTGATACCGGTGGAGCTGAATGTTGCTCCGCTGATCGTATCAACATCGGCGGACTGTGCCTCAATAATCTTTGGAATGATCGCCTCCGCGTTTGACAGATACGCACTGTCCTCGCCGTCGGCGGATGTGATGGCAAGATCGGTAATCTGGCCGCCCTCTACGGTTACCTCAACTGCAATGGTGCCGCCGAAGCCGTCAGCTTCACCGTCATACGTACCGTCTACGTACTGCCCTTCTGCTTCTGCTGCTTCACTTGCGGCCGTACCCGCCGTGTTGGATGCAGCTGCTGCGGCCTGCAGATTTTCCTTCTGAAGCTGGGTCGTCTCAAGCTCTGCCGAGAGCCGCGCGATCTGATCCTCTTTGTCTCTTTTATCGAGTACGGTATTGTAGCCGATCAGAACAGCAGCAATGACAGCGACATTCAAAAAACGAACAATCAATTGTCTCATCTGTTTTCCCCTTTATTGTGTTACTTTCGCAGCATCCAGCGCATTCCGGCATGCCTCAAGAATGGCTTTTGAGGAGCAGGTTGCACGGGAAACGGTGTCGATGTTTTCAAGCGTTCCGGTTTCCAGAATCTGAGCGGAAACGCCTTTGATTTTGGAGGTTCCTTCGGATGCGCGGCGGATGTAGGAGGCATTCTGACTGTCTCCGTCACCGGTGATGTTGCTTAACGCTACGATTTTATCGTTTTCAATTGTTACCGTCACGGAAAGCTGATAAGCGGTAAAATCTTCATCTTCATCCGGCTCGCAGACGGCAATCGCTGTGTATTCGCCGTCCTGATAGATCTTTTGTTCCGGAGTTTCCGTCGGGGTTGGTGTTGGCGTCTCAGTTGGCTCCGGAGTTTCGGTCGGAGTTGGTGTTTCGGTCGGTGTCGGAGTTACCGTCGGTGTCGGGGTTGGATTTTTCTTTTCCTCAGTTACGCGTTCTGCCTCTTTTAAAGCTTCCTTGATTGCCGCAAGAATTCCCCTGGAGCTGTAGGTTGCGCCGGAAACGGTGTCGACTTCCAGTGTCTGGTTTTTCACAACGTCCTTTGCTGTCTGTTTTGCGCGTTTTAAGAATGCTTCGTCATCTTCACTCTCGGTCACGAGAATTGCCTTGATCGTCTCATCCTGAATGACAACTGCCGTTGTAATGTCTCCCAGATAGCCCTCGCCGGTTCCGTAGTAAATGCCTTCCTCGTATGGGAATTTTCCTTCCGGAATCGTTGTGGTTCCGCCGCTGCTCGTTCCGTTATCCGGAACGGTCTCGCCGTTTGTTGCCTTCTTCGCATTTTCCAGCGCCTGTTTTACTGCGTTCTGGATGCCGCGGGAGCTGTACGTTGCGCCGGATACGAGATCCACATCGGTTTTCTGTCCGTCTACGATGCGGTCCGCTACGACTTTGGCACGGTTGAAGAATGTCTCGTCATCTTCGTTTTCCAGAATCAGTACCGCTTTGATCGTCTGATCCTGCAAGGCTACCGCCACTTTGATGTCTCCCTGGAAACCGGCGGCCGTTCCGTAATAAATTCCGTCCTGATAAGGAAAACTTCCCTTGGATGCAGACGAGTTGTTATTGTTCTGGCCGTTATTCTGACTGTTGTTTCCGTTGTTTGTATTGCCCTGGCTTCCTCCGTTTGGACTGGAAGACCCGTTCACTGCCGCCTGACTTAAGGCACTCCGCACAGCTTCAATAATACCGCGGGAGCTGTATGTCGCGCCGGAGACCGTATCCACATTCGTACTCTGTGTTGAGATAATCGTCGAAATCAGAGAGGAAGCACTGGAAAGGTAGCTTGGCGTATCGCTGTTTTCCACAATATCAATCGAAGCAATTTTTCCGCCGCTGACAACAACGCAGACTTTCATTGTGCCGCCAAATCCTGTTCCGCTTCCTTCGTACGTTCCATCCCGGTAGGCAGCCGGTTCTTCGATTTTAGATACTGTAACGGTTCCGCCGGCAGAGGCTCCGCCGCCTGCCGCTCCTGATGCGGATGCCGGTTCTGAAGTGTCCTCCTGACCGGTCAGTGCATTTTTCACGGCTGCAAGGATACCTTTTGAACTGAAAGTTGCACCGGAAACCGTGTCCACATCCACACTCTGGGATGCGATGATACGGTCGATAACTCCCTTCGCACGGTTCAGGAAAGCTGCGTCCTCGCCGGGAGCGCTTACAATCGAGATCGACTGAATCGTTTTGTCTTTCAATACGACAGAGACTGTAATCGTACCGCCAAAACCTGTTCCGCTTCCTTCGTACGTTCCGTCCGCCAGCTCAAAGCTGCCGGAACCGACGGCTGCGACAAGTTCTGCTTCGGTATCGGTTGTCTTTTTGGTATCGTCCTTCTTTTTTGTATCATCTTTCTTTTCCGCTGCATCGGTATCCTGTTCCGGCTCCGGTGTCACCAGTGCCTCCGGCTGCTCTACGGCGTAAACCGGTGCAGTGTAGCCGTTCAGCGAAATACCGGCACAGGCTGCTACGATAACTGCCGCGAGAGCCGGTGCAAATGCTGTCAGTTTTTTCCATTTTCCCATGGTTATGTATCACCGTCTTTCTTGATAATGTTTGTCTCGTGATCGGATGTGAAATCGTCAGCAATTCCTTCGGTTACATACAGAACGCCGTCCTCATCCTCCAGAATGGTGTCAAATTCATCGCTGTGTGCACGCCAGTATTCGGCCGCCTTGTCCTTCCCCATGATGAAAAGAGAAGTAGAAAGGCCATCCGCCAGTGTTCCGTCAGCACTTACGATCGTCACCGACACCAGACCGTTATTTGCCGGATGACCGGTCGATGGATCGATGATGTGATGATATTTCATGCCGTCCTGTTCGAAATACCGCTCATAGCCGCCAGAAGTAATAACCGCCCGGTTGGCCGTCGAGAGAATGCCGAGATAATCATCCTCTGCCTCCGGACTCTGCACGGCAACGCGCCATTTACTGCCGTCCGTTTTCGTGCCGACAACCTGAACGTTTCCGCCGAGGTTGATGAGCCCGCTCGTCACACCGCATTCCCGGTAAATATCGGCGATTCTGCCGGAGGTATAGCCCTTTGCGATTCCGCCGAAGTCAATTTTCATGCCGTCCTTGGCAAAGCTGATGGATGCGCTGTCCTTGTCGTATAGGATATCATTGGCATCGGTCAGCGGAAGGAGGCTTTCGATCGTCTCATCCGAAGGAATCGTATAATTTCCGGTTGTAAAACCCCAGGCGTCCATGATCGGATAAATTGCGATGTCGAAAACGCCGTTTGTGCTGTCATACAGATCCAGCGAGCGTTCCAGCAGATAGGTGGTATCCTCCGATAAGGTTCCGCCGCCGTTTGCATTGATCTGCGCTACTTCACTCGTCTTCTCTCCGGTCGACAGAAGTGCATCCAGCCGCTCAATCTCCTGCTGCGCCTGATCCACCGCCGTTTCTGCATTCGGACCATAGGCAGTGACCGTCATGTACGTATCCATCGCAAAAATATCTCGGCTGCTCGATGCATCTGCGGCATCGGAAGAAGCTGTGGATGATGCGGATTTCTGCGTGGAATTCTCTTCCGAAGCGTCAGAACTGCTCGAAGACTCCGAAACAGACGCCGGCTGTGTCTGACTTTCACTGCTCTCCGGCTGCGCTGCTGTCCCCGCACCGGAACATCCGCCGACCGTCATCACCATGGCAAGACAAAATGCTGCAACAATTTTCTTTTTCATAAATAAAACTCCATTTTTTCTTATGTTAGGAAATCCTAACTTTGGTATTATAACATTAACTCGTAACTTACGCTATGAATTACTTGATAAAAGTTTTTCAATTAGCGTTCTGCATCTGATAAATTTTCTCATTTTATGTACTCTAAATCAAGTGGATTTTACTGGAATTCAAGCAGCGATATACAAAAAGCCCCCACAGCCGCATTGCTGCGGCCGCGGGTGTTTCAAGGCAACCTCCTTGAGCCTAAAAAGGGCAAAACTGTTGGTTCTGCCGCTGATATGACTATAGAATATTTAATAGATATTTTGACATATATTTTCGTGTAAACTTTTCCGATTGGAAGGTTTTGTCTATGTTTGGAAAGAGCAGGTGAGAAATGGATAGGAACGTATGAAATTTAGATTTCATCTGCTTTTCATCGTAAAATTTCAATTGTCCTAATCCCAAAAACCCAGTATTTAAGCCTTTTTTATCTGTGTATAATTTGTTATTAACGTAAAAAAAGACCTCATAACCACATTTTTCATGGTTACAAGGTCTTCATTTTGTTATTTTTCGATTACTCCGGCTGCTGTCTGGGCTGTTGATCCGAAAAAAGGGGCGGTTGGTGATCTGTTAGCGAACGGCTAGAGGATCAGTGACTTTGCCCTTTTGAGGATCAACTGGATTGCCCTGGGACATAGAGAAAACCTTGTTGGGGATATTATAACCGATCCATCCATACAATTCAAGCCAAAATTCGAATGCGCGTTCTCCATCCAAAAAGCATAAAAAAATAGGTGCCTACTTTTCTCAGTAAACACCTATAATTTATTTTAACCCGCTTCTCTCATATCCCATCGCTCAATAGCTTCATAAAGACAAGCTGGTAATTTTTTCTTGCCATTTTCTAAGATCTTAAGTTTCTTCTGCTCACGCCGTTCACATACAGCATTCCATGCTTCATCATAAGTTTCAAAACGCAATGCTTTATTCCCCTCGATAGCATATCCATCTTTTTTCTTACTGATGCAGTCTCCTGCTCTTCTCTCAAACACGACATTAATGTAATGTTTTACCAGCACACAAGTTTCCGGACTGTATTCCTTGTTTCCGCGCACTAAGATATCTTTGTCAAGATCAATATGTTCGCCTCCAATATCATGTTCATCGTACCAAATTTTAAAATTAGCAAAATTCAGCCATTCATCACACACCGTTTTATCCTTGTATTTCGGCTTGTATTTTTTATGGACGTTTTCATCATAGCAACGCTGAATCATATTTTGCCATTTTATGTAACATTTGGAATCAGCATCTCTTTTTTCGCACCCCTTATATCCTACACCAAACATCCCTCGCTGATAGTTGAACGGATTCCAACCATCTTGTTTCCACTTAATCGAATTGACGATCTCCATGATCTCCTCTTCTTCTACAACATGTGGAGCAGATGAACGGCGGCAGATTTCGTTGTACTGGTTATCTGTAACCGGATATAAATGCTTGTAATAGTTATCCTTGACATCTCCGCCTAAATGCCAGATTTTCATATTATTGGTCATATCATAGTTGACAATAAAATTTCCAATCACTAATTTGCTTGCTGAGACACTACGTTTTTCATATCTATATTTCTTCGTGGATTTCACGTATACTTCTTTTTTCAGCGTATATATCCTTTCGCCCGTCAATTCATCATATCGCCCGCGGAGCAGTTTGTATCTATCTTTTTCTTTTTCAATCGCTCGCCCATAATTGGAGACCCATGCATCCCTATAATAAAGAAGTCTGGCAAATACCTCATCGTTTGCTATAGCAGGTATTCCAGACTCTTTTTCATCCAATCTTCTATTTTCATCTATTTGCTTATACTTTCTTTGTATTTTCATGGAATCATCCATTCCACTTTGACGGATTTGGTTCCAGAATTTTCTTCCTCTTCCTTCAAGGATTTTTTTGCCCATGCATTCTTTGCATGTCCACATACGATTTTTTCCGTATGCTATGGAAAATTGATCTATCGGAAGAATCCTCCCGCATATTTTGCATTGTCTTTCTTTTGGTTCAATTTTAGTATTTGTAACATCTGTCATTAAATTTCCTTTCATATAAATCAGCACAGAATCCATCTCCTGTGCTGATGCAGCACATTATTTAACACCCTGTCTGCTGGGGAATCATCATGTCGTTTATATCCCGGAACATGTTATCCGGCATCCATTATTTAGTTTTCTGTAACGCCTGTAGCTTTTTGCCGTAGTCCATTAAGCTTGCAAAGTTACCGCCTCGCCGTTGGCCATCCAGCATTAAAAGGTATCGTGCAAGTTTACCATTTTTCAACGTTGCTTTTGTTATAACGACACGACCGCCCAACTTTCCGTATGTTTTATTCAGCTTCCGTTTCTGCTCATGTCTTTTCAGATACAAAGAACGTTCTATCTGGGTTGTATCGTGCGTTTCAACATATCGCTGTACCCACGTAAAAGCTCTATCCCACTCTGCCGGATTTTCTGCAAAAACCTGTAAATCTTCGGGCCACCATTCTGCCCAAAAATCATAAGCTATATCGGTATTAAACGTCTGCTCCATTGAAAGCTTATATGCCAGCAGTAGCTTCTTTTCCTTATAACATCTCGGTTTATTTACTGTTTGTTCCATTTTGTTTTCCTCCATATTTTTCATTATTCCATATCCCTCTCCATCGCCATATCCACATCAGCATCGCCATCAAAATCCACTGATACATATTTCACACTCAAATCGCTCAGTTTCTTTCCCATAAATGTAAAATCTTTAAATTCTTTTGCCATATTTTTTTCTCACCTCCAAAATTTTGTTATAGTTATAGAAATAGAAGAGTACCTTTGACAGTACCCTCCCATAAAAGTTTGTTATCTTGATGCTTTCCATCCGAGTTTTCGAGCATCTTTTTGCATCTGATTTGTCGTATACTGATAGGACTTCTTCATGAATTCTTGTAAGTCAGGAATAGCACTCTTATCCAGATTGCCTTCGACATTCTCAATATTTAACAATGCATCGTAATGATATGTTACATTTCCGACATTGCTGATGTTCTGAGGAATATTCGTCTGCACCAGATTTGGTGTAGTACTTACATTCATACCGAATTCTTTAGGATCAATTGCACTTAATGCAGCTAAATTACTTACGAAATCTGCTGGTAGAATAGAATCTCCATCTTGAACAGGTGTAAGGACAGCACCATCTTTCTTGCGATAGATTAATTCTGAAACGCCATGATGTTTGGTGTCTTTATTTTCGTTTGTCCATACAAGCTGATCACCATGAATACGATCCGTACCCTTTTCATAACCACTAATCTGACTGAGACGCACCCATCCAAGATCACTATAATTAGGATCATGTGCGCTCTTGATATGGATTTTGAAATCGCCTGTTCTCTGACCATTTCCACCATATTCCCTAGCCGTGTAAGAGTCGATGACAACGGCACCAGGCTGACCGGAAAATCTACTACCTTTTGGAGACATACCCCAAGAGTCATTGTAGTAAGATCCTGTGAACGTTACAACATCGCCAACACGAGGAATTCCATCTCCACCAGTTTTTGCTGGTTGTGGTTTCGGCTGTGGCTTTGGTGGTTTTGGTTTTGCATTGACCTTAATTGATACCTTTGCAGACAGTCCACTTCCATCGGTAGTGGTAGCAGTAATTGTACAAGAGCCAGGTTTCTTTGCTTTTACCGTACCATTAGATACAGTAGCAATTGATTCATTACTTGATTTCCAAGCAAGAGTCTTATTAGCTGCATCGTTCGGCCTGATTGTAGCAGTAATACTTGTGGATTTACCCTCTTCCAGTGTAGTAGAAGTAGGAGACACCTTTAGTTCCGCAACCTTACGATTCGTTGTATCTTCCGGCTTGACTAATTGATCTGCAAGATCACTATTTACTTTTGAATTACTGTTGATTGGATCAGTTTTTGTACCAGATGCGGTACTGGATGGATTTTTATTTGCACTGGACTGAGACTGTGATGCATTGGAATTTTGATTCTTAACACCTGTCTCTGTGCTTAGATCAGACTGGGTATTGTTAAAATCCGTACTACCTACCCAGCCAGTATTTTTGATGATAGAATTGATTTTACCGTATGCTTCTTGATAAGAGGACACGGCTTTGTCAAGCATAGAATTGATGATCTCAAGCTGTTTGTCGGCATTATGACTGATTGCATACTCGGTATCATCAAGAGAAGTTTTCAGATCTTCACTGAGCTTATCGTAACCTTGAGACTGCATGTCGTTGGCATGGTCACGTTTCGTATCATCGAGATCTTCTTGTGCTTCTTTGAGTTGTTGTTTCAATTTCTTAACTTGAGATTGAGCATCGAGGTTATTTCATTTTCTTTTCATCCACTCGCTACGTGGACAAGAGCATAACTGCTCCCCATACTTTCGTATGGCATGGGACTATATCTTCTATTTGAATTTTATTTGAGGGATTATAATTAAGATTTGAGGTATAAGAAAAGAGCAGTAGGTTTACTGCTCCTGTGGTTGTTCTGTAGTTTCTTACTTTCTAATTTTTTCTTCTTTTAACATATTAAACATGTCTATGATTCCATTTATATTCGGTGTCATTGAATGTTTCTGCCCAGATTCGCATTTTGCTAAATACTCTTTTACGCTTGAAATAATGTCTGGTTCTTTTTTATCAAGTATGTTTAAGATTGTTTTATAATACTCTCCAGAAACAACATATTTATTAATATATTCTTTTTCTATTGGAAATAATTTTATGTAATGAACACCGTGTCTGTTTCCTGGCTTTGTATGCTTATTTGGCGGCAATGATAAATATTGTTCTTTTGGAGTTTTCCCAGAAATATTAGATCTTAAGGGAACAACAAAATTTCTATTTATACCTTTATATGTAAGCTGAACTAATAATACTCCAGGTCTACCTGCTTCGTTTTTCATTAATTCGTCAGCAACACCATATTGTTTACATAAATCATAAAATTTTTGATTTACTTTTACTAATTTCATTTTTCTCTCCTAGTAAAATAAGTTCCTCTCACTAAGAGTAGTAGAAAGGAACTTACAATTGAATGATATTCTAACCGTCATTCACGGTTGCATTCACTTACAATTGAATGATATTCTAACCGTCATTCACGAGGGAAAACTTCCGTTTCCTTGATTCTATTATATGCAATACTGGGAGAAAAATCTATTCACAAAATTTACAAACATGCGAACGGTGGTTCGTATAACTTCCACAAACTTGCATAAACTTCTCTATTGTTCTATTTCGTTGTCTTTTCTTCTACTTACTTCTCTTATACATGTGTTCGAGAGGTTCTTTACTCGTATCTACACTGCGTTCTATCTATTCATCACTAATTATAGAAAAGAACACACCTCAAAATTATAATATCACTTAATATTCAAATAGTCTATATTTTTCAAACCGCCAATCGCTTGCGGTCTTACATTAAGGCATTACGCCACCCAATATGGGTTAGTCTCTGAACGTCTTCCATATCATTTCTGACTTAGGAAGTTCGCTGCGTCTGGGAGACTTGCACTCCCGGTTATCCCTAATTTAATTATTTCTTATGGTTTCTATCCAATAATGGACTGTGAGTTTTGAACTCTACCGCATTCACGCCTACCATTTCCGGTTACGTTGTAGCAAATTAAATCTTATGGGGACTCCCCGCAATTAAATAGATTTTACAGGAGCAAATATTTCACCCCTTCTAAAGCCATGATCTGTGCTTTAATAGCATTAATATCATTGCTCTTTTTGGATATTGATTTATCATAGGAATAATAGTCAGCTTTTGCTTGAAGCGCCGACTTTCTCTTTTCTATGATTTTATCAAGATAATCAACCTCTGTACTCATAGCATTCTTATACAGATCAACCAGACTGTCCTGATATGATTTCACATCTGCAATCGAACCTTGAATACCTTCACGGTAATCTTTTGACTTGTCATTATATTCCGTTAAGGAAATAACCCCATTGTCATAAGACTCTTTTAGTTTCTGCAGACCCGTGGTATAATCTGCAATTTTTTGTTTTGCCGTACCAATACTCTGTTGTAAGAGAGCAATCTGTGCCAATCCATCTTCCGTGATACGTCCTTGCTTATCCAGGAATACATCATCATTCAGAAGGTCACGGAAACTTTTCAGCTCATCTTCAAGGTCACTGTACTTCTGGATAGCATCGTCAAGTGGTTTGAATCGTAGCTCATAGATACTATCTTGAAGAGATTCATTGTCCGTAATCAGTTCCAGAGTATTTTCTTTTAGCGTTTGAATCTTTTCTGCATAATCTTGATACGATTTAGAATTGACATCAAGAACCGCCTGTTTCTTCCGGTATATTTCCATCTGCTTTAGATTCTGCTGTACCTGAGCGTTATTATTATCTATACGGTCAGTGTATAGATTCTCTGGCACATCACGATTCTGGGATTGCAGGTAAGAAATATATTTCTCCGTAATATCCGAATTACGTTTGATTCCGTCAATTACATTCTGGATAGTATCAATTTTAATCTGATCCAATTTATCCCGTAGTTCAAGAAGGCTGGTAGAAGCATCGTAAATCTTAGCTGCGAAATCCTGGATGTTTTTCATAGCAGACTGATATGCATCGGAGCCTTTCTTAAGATAACCATTGGAAAGCTGTGAATCTACTTCTTTCTGATAATCGGAAAGCTTTTTGGTAAGCTGATTGTAAGTATCTTCCTGTGCCTTGATTGAATTATTCAGATTAGCATAATTGTCTGGATTGTCAATTGCCACACCTAAAGCATCATTCAGAGACATTTTGGAATCAGCTACATCTTTGATTTTATCATTGATGTCTACGATCGCATCATATTCTTTTTCAATGATTTCCAGACGTTTTTCGGCGAGTTCGGTAATTTTATCTTCGAGTTTGGCTACGTTATCAGCAGCGGATTCATATTTACTGTAGTAGTCCTTATACTCATCAATCTTTTTCTTCAGATCCTCGTTGGTTACTTTTTCCACATCAAGTGTGCCATTCTGGATTTTAGAGATATAAGAAGGATCAAGCCCCACGTTCGCCGCAAGCTGTAAATACTTGTTGGCTGACTGCTGATTTGCAGTTAATTCCTGCTGAACTTTACTGATAGCGTCATATGCTTTTGTCTGCTTCTGCGCCAGACCGATAGCACGATCAATGTTATCAACTGCAATCTCAGTAGCACGAGACATTTCCTTAAGAAATACTTCTATCCAGTCGAAGGTTTCCTCGGTTGCTTCTTTGGTGGAAGAGCTGCCGGAACTTCCTCCGGAAGAGCCACCGGAAGATGATCGAGTTGAACCACCAGAAGATGATCCACTGTTTCTACTACTACTGCTACCAGAAGATGAGTTAGGGCTGGTATTATTCTGTTTCTTTTTGTCTTCCCATGCGGAAGAATCTGCTTTTGTTCCAGAACTTCCAACATTAAATCTTCCCGATCCGCCAGAGAACGCACTACCTAAAGAATAACCACCACCTGCAAGTTGTGCATGAGAGCCGGTAACATAACCATGTTCAAGCAACTGCTCCGTCTGATCTCCGTTGAATACGACATCATCTTTCTTCAGATTTGCAAAAGTAGGATCGCCGCCATTCAAGATAAACGCCTTACCATCCCGAACGATTGCTTCTGGTTTCAATTCATTTACAAGCGCATGTGGTTCATTGTGAGCAAGCCCCCAATTACGGCTTGCCGTACCTGCTGCATGAGCAGTTCCTATAGCGTGTGCCGTACCATTTACTTTTGGAGCCGTACCATTAGTCTTAATATTGTAAGTCAGACTTCTTGTTTTATTACCTGGTAGATTTTCAAGTCCAGAAACAACCACACCGTAAGTAACCGTAGCATTTTTGTCTTCCGGATCATAACTGTCAATCGCACTATGGTCAACTTTGTATTTGACCGTAGCGTCCTTATCTTTCGGCGTATAATTTACAATCGCCTCTTCGTTTACACCAGCTTTTACAAGTAATTCTGGCGTAATTCCAGAAATCTTTGCAGAGACGTCGGAAAGAGCATTCGGATCAAGATTTACCCCTATTCCTACATCAATCGGATGAGTAGCAATATTAGAAAGTTTCGACTGAAAATCAGTATCGTCAAGACCTAACTTCGCTGTCGTATCAGCATCAAGATTCTGTAGCTGTCCTGCCAACTGTTGTACTTTCTGCTGTGCATCTGTGGTATCAATGTCGATGCCCTGTGTTTTCATCGTGTTCTGTGCATTCAGAATCTCTACAGCATTCTGATATTCCTGTAATTTTCCGATCGCATTGCCAAGTTCTCCGTCAACCTGCGAAGTATCAACCTGTAGAATAGCTGGTGTATTTTCAAGATTTTGCTTCGTAGCGTACAGGGATTGTAAACTGTTGACAGCATCTTGTGTATCGGCATTAACAGGAATCGTACCGTCACCATTTCTGAACTGCTCCAACTGACTCTTCAGATCAGAGATCTTTTGATCGACAGAACTTGCATCCGCATCAATTACAATGTTATTTTGTCCAGCCTCTTGCTGTTTCTGTACCAGATAGTCAAGAATATTATTGGCTTGCTCTAATCGTTCTGTTCGAACTTCTGGTTCCAGATCAGCGTCATTGACTTGCTGAATATATTCCTTAACCTTGTCAATATCATCTGTGATTTCACTGAATGAATCCGTGTCCAAATTGATGCTATCAAGAGAAGTTTCACCCATTCCATCAAGAGCTTCTTTTGCAGACTGAGCTTCTGTCTTTAGTTGTTCCAGAGATTTAACCGGCTGATCGAGGTCGATGTCAAAGCCAAAATCATGCAGTTTTCTTAGTACTGATTGTACGGCTTCCACATCAATTCCCAGTGCATCCGCAATTTCTTGATCGTTGCCAACTCCAAAGTTAATATCCCAGGAACCATCTTCATTCATGTGCGCCCATTCAGAGTTAAGGTTAGAGACATCTTGTAAGAATGCCTGACATCCTTCCTGGCCTTCTGTAAAGTAACGCTCCATCTTTGGATAGGATTCTTCGTAAGCTGCAACGATTTCATCTACACTAGCATTGGTCAGATCCTTATTGGACATAAGATCAACAAACTCTCGGAATTTGTTTTCTCCCACAAGTCCTTTATCGTAGAGATCTTTGATGGATTCCATGTTACCTTGGATGGAGTCATACATATCACCTTCTTCACCACCGGACATAGCATCCTGCCATTGTTGATAAGCAGAAGTAGCAGTTTGATACTGATATGCTAAATCCTCCAGTGAGGAAATATTATCCAAAATACCTTCGCGCTGTGCCTGTAAGCCGCTGACATCTTGACCTTTGACCATTGCATCGGCAATCTGCTCCTCGATTTGTCTCAGAGCTTCCTGTTGATCTGCCAAACCGGAAAGATAATCCGCTTTGTTCATTTCAGATTGTTGTGCCTGTAGTTTTGCCAGTTCTTCACGATTGATATGATAACCGTCTGCTGTTTTCTCCAGCGCCCGCTCCGCATCATCTCCAAACATCTCTTTAAATGCTTTGACATTATCAGCAGAAATACCTGCTCCCGAAACAGATTCAGACATAATCGTCTTGAGCGTTTCCAGATTTGCTTGTGCTTGCTGAATGGTAGTATTGACTTCTGAGAAGGAATCATCCACTTGATTCATGGATACGGTTGCCGTCATACCCATATCCGTTAAGAGATCAACAACTTTTGCCACACTTTCAGCAGAATCATCGGAAACAATTCCGAGATCCATTGCTTCGTTTACTGCCATGACTTCGGAATTTCAAAGCAATGTTCCGGAAGAACTCTACTGGTTTTCTTCAACCAATGAAAATATATCTTTGCTGTAGCACTTATGTAGATGACTACGTTATTTTTCTGATGGTACAGATAATGGTAAGAAATATCTGTGTACTCATTGAAAAGCGCATCATTTGTAAAATAATGGCATTCATCCGCGACTATGTAATCATAAAACGGAATACTGTTCGAGTCTTTATTCAAACTGGTTTCAAGTGCCTGGTACGTCATCGCTGTTACCGTATCTTTCAGATGCCGTTTTCCAATTTCTGGTTTCACCTGCTCCTTCAGCTTTTTTCTGTTGCACAGATATAATATCCTTTTTCCTAACAGTCTTGCATAGGGAGCAAGAATTCTTAAAATAAAATACGTTTTTCCTGTGCCTGTACCACCATCTAAAATGATTCTGGTATCTTCCCATGTTGTGTGGTTACTTCCGATCAGATCGGAAAATCTTATTCTTTTTGCTTCGCCATTTGCCATGAGATCACACTCCTTTTTGGAAGCTCATCATGGTTCTATGGAGAGCTGGCGTATCTTCAAAGAAAAACACCTTCAGCTTTTCATCTCTTTCTGAGTCCTCAACTTTTAAGATTTTGTGTCCGTGATTGCAAAGCCAATTTGTCATTGACAGTGAACGGACGAGATACATGTTGGTTCTAGGGCCTTTATACATAGTTACTCTTCTCCTCTCGTTGTGCTTTACATCTTGTGTGCCCAAAAGTATAATTTCATACCGTAGCAATAAGTTGACAGATTATCCATAAGCTCCCAGATATTCGGGCAAATATCCTCAGAGTTTATATTTGATCCACTAAGAAGCGTATCATCCGGAAGATATTTAAAAGTTCCTTCCATCTTTATCTTCTCCACTGGGAATGCTGAATATTTATCTTCGTAGTTCTCCAAAAACTCTGCTACACTCACACCTGATTTCTGGAATTGGTTATTAATTTTTCCGAAATATGCTGGCGTAACATAAATGCCTGTCTGGTTGATAAACTCGTGACGGCTTACGAAACCAAAACCTTCTTCTGAATAGTCCGTTTCGTCAATCTGGCACGAAATAGTATCTGGATGGATAAGTGGTTCCTCGTATTTTTCCATGATCTGTGTCCTCCTATGTTTGTATTGGGAGCAGTCGGCAATGACCACTCCCTATAACTATTGTTCTCCACTCGGCGTGGAAGATTATTTTACTCGTTTATTACTGAGCCATTCCATATAAGCTACATATAATGATGCCCGATCAACATGCTCCGTGGCTGCAATTCTGTCGAAATCTTCAACCATGTTTTCCCATCGTTTATCGTTTAATTCTGCATTTTTCTGCTGAAGCACTTTATCAACCTCTTCACACATAATATTCCATTTCGCATCATCAATGCGATTTAATTCCCGAATCATGTGTGCATTGGTTGTTGTGCTCTTCATCATTGTTCTTGCTAATTCACCCTGTCTAAAACTTAATGTTCTCATTGTTTTTCGTCTCCTTTACGTGTGATTTATTTGTATTTTTCCTGTTGTTTGTCTGTGCATTTCCTGTGTCTTACATATCTCTCAGCATATCCATCGAAATAGTTCTGCGGCCGCTCTTTGATTTCTTGACTGGTTTTTCACTATGTGTTTTATATGTTCTATCTGTTCTAGCAATAATAAAATAAATAAGCTGAATATGCCCTGCTTCAGATCGAGTTTTACTATATGTGATTGTCAAGGTTCAAAAAATGGTGCACGAAATAGACCTGTGTCGTGTTCAAAGTTAAACTGACACCTGTTGTGTTGCTTCTGGTATTGCTTTGTTTTAATTTTTTGTTGGAATTTTTGTTGGCAGACTTGCCACGATTTGAATTTGATGTTATACTTGTCTTTGTTGAGAGACAGATTCATTCGTGAGTCTGTTACATATAAAATGGTACTCCAATACCATTCAAGATAGGTCGATGTTCTCCAAAGCATTGACCTTCTTTTTTATTCCAATTTTTATTATACGAACATTGCTCGTGTTTTCTTTTAACCTCACGGAGTCGGCTTGTTGAGTGTTGATTAGTACGTTCCCCGTTCGGTTGTATGGTTATCATAGCACTATATTTTAGCTCTGTCAATAACTTTTTATAATAATTATTATAAAAATTATCATCTCAATAATTATTGATTTTATAATAGTTTATGTGATATAATATAAAAAGCAGGAGGAGTTATCATGCCAAATATCGAATTAACAGAGAATCTTCGTTCTACAATACGAGATTTAAGGAAATCAAAAAAGAAACGCGGTGACGAACTCTCAAAAGAATTAGGGAAAGGCGCTTCTTATATTTCACAAATAGAAAATGGAAAAATAAAGGAAATTGACTTTGCATTATTAAATAAAATTTTTCGCAAAATCACTGATTTATCTGATGATGAATACGCCGAGTATATGGATAATCTAATAGATGATTCCATGGCGCATATGACCAAAGAAGAAATAGAACGTGAAGAGTGGATACATCAATTTAATTTTGAAATCAGAAAGTTTCCCATCCCAGACACATTAATTACGTATATAAAAGAACAGCTTGAAAAATTAAATGTCACACCATCCGAGTTTGTTCAAATAATAAATAAAAATAGGCCTTTAGATCCGTCTATGGCAGAATCACTGGAACCAAATAAATTAAAAATTGAAATCGTTGATACATCCAAAAACAGCTATATCTCTCGTACATTAATTAAATTTGATTTGCCAGAAACCCTTATTGATGATATTCTTTCAAAGAAAATCTTATCAATAAATTATATTACAATGCAAGGTATTCTTTATAATATCCTACTCTCTGAAGGATATCCGGAAGAATCTATTCATGAATCCGTCCGTACTTTATTAAGGGAAAATGGTTTTTTAACTTTGCAAGAGCGTAACAAATTAATACATGACAATATCAGTGAAAAGCAAAGCAAAAATGAGGATTTCACTTTTTATGATGTACAGCCTACAGATTATGACAAAAAATATGTTACATTAAAACGCGAAATCAATGAAAACTTTGACTTTATCAGAGATAAAGATTTACTTTACGCCATTGAAAAGCTTGAAAAGCTACTTCGTAACATGAACTTTGATCTTGGTCTTGTAATAGCTATTATGTCTTCACCATTAGCAAAATTACCTGATGATAAAAAAAAGGACTTTTGGAAAGACTATACAGCTTTATTAAAATCTTATATCAAATCTTCCACTAATTCGCAAGAAAACAATAAATAACCCAAATTCCCTCCGACGAGTAAAATCGGAGGGAATATTTTTTATCAGTATGAATTTTTCAAAAATAAAAAAGGGCATAAAATCCCTCTTAGCCTTACATTTTATAAGTCATCAGCGCCTTGTCTAAGTAAAATACTTTCACTTAAAAAATTGCAGTCTACCACTTACGACATCTTTCTTTTCAACAATATGACCGGGAATACCATTGAGGTATACCTGCCGGGATTGTGGGCGTTCGGGAACTGTGTCCACTCGCCCCGCATTCTACTCTTTATCGGAAACTGTGTTCACCCAAAGGAATGCGAACTAACCCCTACAATCATCGGAATTAATTTTGTTCAATATTTGCTCCCATACGGGTCGCTAGATCATTTAACAAGGCTTAAATCCCCATACGGGCTATCTAAGCTTTTCCCGTGCCTCCATACGGATCACACAAACAGGAAATTCAAACAAATCTATTGATAGTTGTAGCTGATAAGTTGTCTTATCATTATGGACATAATAGCACTACTTTTTCCTTTTGTCCAGCAAAATTTTTATTTTTCTGTAAATTGTTGTATCTGGTACCGCTCCTGCTCCATTATCATCCATTTGGAGAACATTGGATTTTGCAAGTTGACCATTAATTTAGCTTTTCTCCATTTGGATGAAAGCTATTTTCACCACTTGTATTGTTTTTATGCTTTAGACTGTACTCCGTTTGGAGAAGAGTCTACCGATCTTCTTTTTCGTAGATAAGGTTTCTCCGTTTGGAGAACCCTTTTCCCTATGTAAGTATTTTTGATCGCTTTTCTCCATCTGGAGAAACCCGATTTTCTCTATAAGTATATTTATTCGGATTGTTTTTACTTTTCCTCCGTCTGGAGAAGAAGTCTACCACACAAAAAGACACCGCTGGAAAAATCTCCATTGGTGCCTTGTGTCTTTTTTGTGTTTACAGCTCTATTTCTGCAAAATCAATATACAGATCTGGATAGATACCGGCTTTCACTTTATCTTTGAAGGAGTATTCTTCTGAGTCATCGTTCTCAAAGTTCCAGACCATAGTCCTATCTTTCGCTGGGTCAACAATCCAGTATTCACGAACGCCTGCCGTACGGTACTTGAATAATTTCGTAGAGTAATCCATTCTTTTACTTGATGGCGAAACAATTTCAATTACCCAATCCGGTGCGCCATTGCACCCTTTATCGTTTAGCTTATCGGGATCACAGATGACAGAGATATCCGGTTCCACGTAGGTCAGATCGTCCTTATTAAGAAATACAGCAAAAGGCGCTGCAATCACTTCACATTTTCCTTTATGTTCTGTGATATAAGTATCAATTTTGTTGCTGATTTTTAATGAAAGTTTCTGGTGTGTTCTGCTCGGCGTCGGTGCCATATAGTAGATCTGTCCGTCAATCAACTCGGCACGTTCTCCGTCTGGAAGATTGTAAATGTCTTCTAGCGTATATGTTTCTGCTTTTGGTAATGGCATGATGTGGATCTCCTTTCTTTGAAAAATTATACGTTATGCTTAGCTTTTGTCTCTTTTGCTTTTTCGGCAGCGGCTTGTTTTGCTTTTTCTGTCATTTTACGTTTGGCTTTACCTTTTTCTTCTTCTGGATAGTCCAATATATACTCGCCTTCTTTTAGTCCTTTATTAGTAGACTGACGCAAAATCAATTCCATTCCCAATGCATCTGCCATTTCAACCAGCTCCAGCGCAGAAAAATTGTCCCTTTTAAATTTATTACTGAGGTTCTGTTTGGTAATACCAATACTTTCCGCAAATTCCATCTTTGATACATTTTTCTTCACTAAAATTTCTTCGATTACTTTTGTTACTGACATATTAATCACTCCCATATATGATACCTCCATTATATATGAGTATTAGATTTTTTTCAATTCATCATTTCAGCACCGACAGATTTTTTCTCATCCATCGGTGCCATTTGCTTTTTACATTATCCCTTGCAACAGCTTCTTTACAATCTTCCAGCGCAGTTCTTTTCCGTGTTTCTTATCTGTCTGATACAGAAAAATCTCTTCTATTTTCTGTTCAAAATCTTCCGGTTTGATGTTTGCTTTAAACTCATTGCAAGCAAAACATGCCGCTTGAATATTATTTAGACTATTTGTACCGCCGCGATATAAGGGATTGATATGGTCAAGAGTCAGTTCTTCGTATGTAATTGGCTTTCCGCAGAGCGCACATCTTCCATGATATTTATGATAGATATGAAGGCGTTCTTCCTTGCTGTAGATTTTTCGTCTATGTTTTGGTTTTCCTTCTCCATCCGTGCATAAGATATAATAGCCCTTTAACTTTCCTGGCGCACTCATTAATTTTTCTCGTGCTGTACTGATATTGCAATACTCTTCTGCTTCTGTGGTGTCCTGTGTTTTATATACTTTCTCACCCTCAAAATTGCTTTTCTTTACATAGTTTTGCCCATTGGTCAATACAATAGCCATCTCCGCTGCCCCCTTAGTATTCATTCGGAAAAAGAATAGTGGTTGCAGATCTATCTGCTTCCGTTATGATCCAGATTTTTCCCTCTGATGTCTTGTAAGCTGCAAACAATCTTTCCCCATTCCGCAGAGCTTCGTTATTGGCTTCGATATCTTCGGGCTCCATCTCGCCCCAGTCTCCGCAAGTGAAGCGATGCAAAGCTACTTTAAGTTCTTTGCTGAATCTTACATTATCCAATTTATCATTGATACCATTGGTAATTACAACTAAACCCATCTCAAACATGATTTTTTCCTCTCTTTCCCTGGTCCTTGGGAGCAGGTACTATAACCCGCCCCCGTTGATAGTTGTTTAGCAGAATTTCTTCAAGACTGAATAAATAATAAACTGACGCAGCTCTCGTTCATGCGATGACAGATTAACCTCGATCTGAGCTGTTCCCCATAACCGCGGATTGTGTACGTCCTCGTAATCAATCAAAAGAACGGTTTTGAGCTTACCGGATTCGTCAACGCTCACGTGTAAGCACTTGCCCGTGATGACAAGATTAGCGTCATGCCATTCTTCGGCTTCATCCGGAAACTGCAATACGTAGTGCATCTGAAGATCAAACAGTTTATGTAAGATGATATATTTTACAGTATCGTTGACGGCTGTCACGTCAAAGAACAAACTAAGATCAAGGTTGTCTCCAGACATATTAACTTCAAAGTCTCCAAGTGTCATTGCTCCAATGTTGGTTTTGATAATAGCGTTCATCATGTTCTTACCCTCTTCTTTCTTATGTTTTATGTATATAATTGTTACTAACGTTTTAATGTGTATGCTGGCATACCATCGACAGAGATAAAGTGATACCATCTCGTTACCTCATCCTTGCACCATCCCATATTTTCTACATCGTAACAAGCACAGATGCCGTAGTCTTTCGGATAACCATAGGCTTCACGCGCCTGTTTTAATGCTAACCATAGCGGAATATAAACCCGTTTCATGCTTTACTCCTTCTGCCCTCGTAACCTCCGCGGCGGGAATGTACAGCGCTGTTTTGCGCTCTATTTAAATTAACATGGTACGAATGGCTGCCAACTTATCAAGTGCGGCGTCCTTCTCGGCTCTGGTGTCGTTCAGCTCTTTGCAAAGTTTCGCGTCCCTGTCCTCGTAAAATTGCATATCCTCATTGTAAGTCTTGTTCAGTTCTTCCAACTGCTTTTTCAGATCATTAATCTTGCGGACACGTTCGCGGCTAAGTCTCTGAATACCTCCATGTCTTACCCAGCTTCTGCAGAACTTATCTTTGTCACCGTCGAAGTTGTAATACTCCTCTTCAATTTTGTCATACTCTTCTGCTGTTGGTTCGAACTTTGTTCTTGCTATGAACTCTGAAATCATCATGATTGTTTTCCTCCTTTTGTTTGGGGGTTCACGGCGGAAAATTCCGCCGCCACCTATTTATTTTGCAACCTTTACTGTAACGCGCTCCATCGGGATTTCCTTAGAATACTTTCTATAGAGTTCTGCGCCGTTGCTCTCTCCTGCGATGAAAGCATCTTTGTCAAAGGATGAACGGGCGAAAGCTGTAAAAAGAACTGTGAATCCTGCAATATTTAATTCGTTCTTCTGACGTTTTTTCATGTAGGAAGAAGTTTCGTTCTTCAACATTTTGATTTCTTTCTCCAGTTCGTCCATCTCTTTTTTCTTCTGAGCTTTCTTCTGCTCTAAGGAGAAAATTCTTTCTGATACGGTTTGCAGTTCTTTCATGTTCTTACACATATGCGGTTCCTCTCTTTCTTAATATGGAACGTAGCTCCGGCAGGCGTTAAGGCTATCGTAGCTTTGTGAGCGTCTCAATCTCTTCTTATCCTTTTCCGGTATTACGTTGGTGTCTCCGGTACGCTTGCGCCACATCGTTTTCACCATTCGCGTTTGTTCCTGTGTTCTGTTGATGGCTTAATAGTACACCTATTAGTGAATTTAATCCATTGACAAAACACCCAATATTTCACCTATTAGTGTACTGCTTTGTTGTTTAACTTGTACACCTACTAGTGAATTTTCATAATTTTTGATACACTTTTTAGTGAATTATTGATATTGTTTTAATTCACCTGTTAGTGTACTATAATCTTAACAATTAAATACAGAGGAGGTAACGAACATGAGTAAGTCAGTATATGAAATGGTCACTGAAAGAATCATTGAAGAATTGGAAAAAGGAAGTATTCCGTGGGAGAAACCTTGGAGCGGTCGCAGATCCGGCGCGTACAACTTCGTAAGCAAAAAATCTTATTCATTAATGAATCAGATGGTGTTGAAGCATCGCGGAGCCTATGGAACCTTTAAACAGTGGACAGAAAAAGGCGGCAAGATCCGCAAAGGTGAAAAATCCGAAATCGTGGTCTTTTGGAAATTCCAGATTGTAGAAGAGGAAAACGAAAAAACGGGCGAAAAGGAAGAAAAGAAAATTCCGATGCTTCGTTATTACAATGTCTTCCATATTTCGCAGGTAGACGGCGTGGAATTAAAAGAAGAAGAACTTCCAGAAGTGGAGCCGATCGAATCAGCCGAAAAGATTAAAAGAGATTATGTGGAACGGGAACATATCAAAATTCTGGAATATGCAACAAATGAAGCGTTCTACAGTCCGGTAGGCGATTTCATCCAGGTACCGGAAAGAAATCAATATAAAGATGTGAATGGATTTTACGCAACTCTTTATCACGAGATGATACATAGTACCGGACATAAGAGCAGGTTAAACAGACTTGAAAAAGACGCTCATTTTGGAAACGGTGTTTATTCTAGGGAGGAATTGTGTGCAGAGCTTGGCTCCGCTTTCCTTATGAATCTCTTAGGACTCGAGAACAAGAAAACATTCCGTAACAATGCCGCATATATTCAAAACTGGATGCAAGTTTTAAAGAACGATCCGCGGTTTATCGTATCAGCGGCGGGCAAAGCGGAAAAGGCTGTCAAGTTCATAATGAATGAAGAGTAAAGAAAAAAGGGTGTAACCGCTACTGGCTACACCCTAAACAATACTAAAGCAAAGATAAAAGAAAGAGGTAAAGAGATGATGAAGAACAGATTATTTAAAATGATGATTGGAACACTATGTGCAGTATCATTGATGAGTAAGCCTGTCACCCTGTCAAATGGAATCAACGAAAGCAAAGAGACAACCGAACAGAGCAAAGCAGAGACGGGAGCAGATGACAGAGTAAAGATTTTTTATACTGACGGCAAAGAACAGTTTGACGCTTGTACGAAAGCATTTGAAAACCGAAACGGGGAAATCATCGTGGAAGTGGTACACGGTACCGTGTTAGATGATGAAGGGAACGGACAGCTTGACAGTGGTTACTACATCAAGTACCACACCGGAAAGAAGGGTGATAGAATCGAAAGCATTTTTGTTTACAATGCAGATAGCACGGCACTGGATGACATCGAATATAGACAAGACACAATCTTAAAATGATTCAGCTTGAACGGCTGGCGGGAATTACCCCGTCAGTCTTTTTTTATTGCTCTGGTAATGGCTGCCGTTTTGCTCTTTTTCCTGCTGTTTCTTCTGATTACTCCGTCTCTCTCCTGCTGACCATCCTTTTTCTGGTTTGGTACCGCATTGGAAAATGGGGTGGTCTTTTTTGGTTTTCTGCCGGATCGGATCAGAGGAAGGGCGATTTTCTGATTTATTTGGGATTGATGGGAGCAGGGAACCGGCTGGAAGATCTGCTGTGTTCGATGGGCATGAAGGGCATTCGGGGGCAGTTAAAACCGCAAAGTCGAGTGCTATTTTCTGGGAAGTAGGAATGTGGTTCATTCACACACTAACTCAAAATTAGCACCCTAGGGGGAGGGGGTACTTTTAAACTTATAGGGAAGTTTTGGTACACCGGATACTGTATGCGGCACTGAAAATCGAAAAAAAAATAAGAAGCCCTCTCCTGCGACAGATTTTTGATCCATCGGTTGGAGGGAACTTCTTAGGGGCTGATATTCATATTGTTACACACTATTCTTCTTTTACTGTATTCTGATTTAGTCCAAATTTTTCCTGATATTCAAAAAAGGTTTTATCAAGTGTTTGGGATATATATAAATTAATAATTCTTTCCGATATACTTCTTAGATTATCTAATGTAATAAAATCGTTTTTATCATAATAGAATTTTACAATATCCCAAATTTTTTGACTCTTAATACAATTTAAAAGAGAGATTCCTCTTGTTGTAAGGCAGTATATTTTCTGTCCACTATTGTCATATGCACGATATTCAGAATCTGGTTCCATGATCCTCGCCCTAATATATCGAGAATCCTTCAGAACAAATAGCGCATACCAAATTTCTTGTCTTGTGTACTTTTCACTTAAACTGTTTTCTACTTCTTCTAACGTCATCGGATAAACGTGCCATAATTGCTGAAATTCAGTATTTTCCTCAATATACATTAAAACATCTCTAACGCAGTTAAGATTTAATTTCATATCTTATCTCTTTTCATTTACCACTTATAACCACAATTTTTACATTCAAACTGACTCTTAGCGGTTTTACTGAACAAGCCAAATAATCCAGCACCCATAGCTTTCTTAGCTGCTGAGATTTTTATGATGTCGGTAGAACCGCAAGTTGGACAATGGGGTTGATTAGCGGATGATTGCTTTTGCTGATTAGATTGTTGCTGACGACGTTGTGTTACTCTTTCTATTAGTTTTTGCTTATAAAGTTGATGTGCTTTTTCATCGTATTCATCTACTTTGTTACATTTTTCAAGTAAAGAATAAATATATGAATCAATTTCATCCTCTGTTTTAGGCCATGATGTATTTGAAATTGTATCTGTTGTCGCTTCATTCGTTTGGAACATTGGTGTTCCGCAAAAATCGCATCGAATCGTTGCTACTATATCTGTCGATGTATTAAATGATCCACATTTTGGACATACAAAAGTTTTTGAAAAATCAGTTAAATGAGCATTTTGAACATATTTAGCTATTGGAAAGCTACAATTTGGACAAGATTCAGCGTATTGGCTTAAAATTTTTCTACATTCAGGACAAAAGACTTTGCTCATATAGCCATTACCTCCGTAAATATTTCCTATATTATATCATAATTATTTAATAAATCCAACATTTCTGGAGGTGAATAAAAAATGTACGATAGTATTCTAATTGATTATGGACTTGAAAAGGCTCATAAATGTTACATGGCTGATTTGGATATAAGTTATCCATTTCCGCAGACTAATTATCCTTCCATATATGCTGATCCATCTACTCTTACTGAGGAACAGCGTGTATTACAAGAGAAAATGAGACGTCTTGTGGAACAGGTAAAAGTAAATGAGGAATGATTCTAAAATTTATATCCACAATTTTTACACTTAAACTGTTTTCCAATTTTATCAGATGCGATTCCTACCATAGCAGTCGATACAGCGCGGTTCAAAGTGCTAATATTCTCAATATTTGTACTGCCACATACCGGGCATTTCGGAATGTTCGGAGCTGGTATGTTAGCTTGCGCCAGAAGTTGCTCTTGACGTTCTTCGTCTTGCTCTCGTCGATTCAAAATATTATGCCTATGTTGGATCGCTGTCTGATCTGGTTTTGCATTTGCGTATTTTGAAAGAATTTTAATGGCTAACCCATCCACATCCGGATTCTGCCAGTTAAAACATTTTTCAAAACAAACTTCTGCGTTGTCAGCATCTATTTCAAGCATAGGTGTATTACAAAACTCACATGCCATATAGAGTGGTTGTTTTTCATAATTGATGCCAGCATATAAATTAGCACACTTAGGGCAAACATGTACTTTCTTTATATCTTGAATGTTATGTTCTGAAATAAATTTCCGAATTGGAAAACCACAGTCTGGACAAGTGTCTGCATAATAGCTTACGGCCTTTTTACATCCAGGGCAATGTACCATTAATGGTTGATCTACATTTCCTCTTGTTTTTCGAGATTTATTCATCATCTCTTTTTTATACATTTCTTGATGCAAACGTTTTTCTTCTCTGTACAAACTGATGTCAAACCCACAATTTTGACATACTGATCTTCCATTTAGCCCTTCACCGCATTCGGCACACATTGTTTTTGAAGATTGTTTTATATATTTTACATCTTCAGTAATCTTTGATATCCAGTAGTATTCTATAAATGGTTCTTTATGAATATCAATTCCATATGCTTTTGCTGTATCTTCATATTTCTTATATGGGAATCCACATTTTGGACAACTAGGTGCGTGAGTACTAACCATATGTCCGCATTCTGGACAACGCACTAATGACATATACAAACATCTCCTTTAGTTTAGAATAGTATTGAAAGTAAAATGATTAAAAATATAATTAACACTACTGCGATTTTAATAATAAGGTGTATATCTCGACCTTTTTCATTTAATATTTGATCTGAAAAATAATTTTTTCTTTGACCAAAAGTATAACATTCCTTATTAAATTGTTTTATGTTTGTATTTGATTGGTTGCATTTTGGACATTTTTCTGCGTATTCTGAGTATCTAGAACCGCAATTACGACATTTTATCAGCATTGTATCAGCCCCTTCATATTTTTATTTCAAAATCACCAGAATCATAACAATATCGCTATGACAATATTATGTAAACCAGTTCATATCACAAACCAGCTCCACATACGATATCGTTTTGCAGCGCAAAAAACAAAAAATACTCATATAAATACTACATATTTTTGATTATATTTTATATCTATTTTTACATATAAACTCATAAAAATACCGCATAATTACTGAATTTTAACGATAAATATTTTCATACAAAATATCATCATAAAATACTATTTTTTAATTTTTCTGAAAATATATTATTTATTACAGTATATCACTTTTCCCGCATAATTCCAGTATTTTTCAACAATTCATAAAATATTTTTTGACGGGAGCAGGATAAAAATATACTTTGACGATAATAGATACGATACTACCATTTGGTCGTATTGTATCATAATACCGTGTAACTACTGGGATTTTCTCAATTCAAAATCAATTTCAGCTTTTCCCACACTTTCTCATCCCTCTTCCTAATCTCCTCTATACTCCGTACAATCCTATCCCTAGAAAGAAACGTCCTTTTCTGAATCTGACCTATAGTCACCCCAACATGCTCTTCCTCTATCTCACTCACAGCACGACAAAGCTTCCTTGCCCAATAATGTTCATAACTTTCACAATACGACCGAATGAGCGTATCACATTTGGGCAAACTTCGTATACAATTTTTGTTCAGAAAAATACCGTACCCTTCCAGCTTACGAAAGATACTCTCGCAAGTGATACATTCTTCAAAGTCAGAAAAGAAATCATCATCTATAATTATCTTCAATCGCCGTGCAAGGTCTGTATCCTTTCGTCTTAACTCTTCCTGTTTGTGTTTCTGATTGTTCGGACGATCTTGAATTTTAATCAGCTCTCCTCTTTGCTCTTTCATATATCGAGTACATATCCATTCCACGTTCCGGCGGCTGAGATTTAATTTCTTTGCAATCTGAGTTTGACTCATTCCTGTCTTGTACAAATGTATAATTTGATCGCAGCTTTCTTTATAAGGATCGCCCACAGATTTCGTACCATATACTTTTTCAATCGGAATCTGAAAATATACCAGAACCCGAATAATTTCAAATGGTGCTTGTATTTTACCATGCAGTATATCAGATAGCCTGCGCTGTCTCCGAATCAAGAATGCATCCTCATTGTAAAAAGAAATCAAATCGTCCCATAGCCGCTTGATCTTCAGCTTGCCACCAGCTTTTGAAATATATTCCGTACCGATCAGTTCTTGCATCAATATCTTTTCCAGCGGAACTTGCAAAGTGTGTTCATTATTCATCAACTCATGAGCATAGCTTGCAATCTGATCGGAAATCGCATCGCTTCTTTGCGGCTCTGTATCTGCTGGAATATTTACTTCTGCCGGACAAAGTATCTGTTCGTTTGTCGCATTCATTTCCACACCATCATACAAATAACAATGATGCTTATAACAGGCCCGTATCTCTGGAATCATCCATTCCCTGTGCCAGTACGCTTCACCGTATTTTTCACGATCCTCTTTCACGCATATAGGACAATATTTTATATGGTTTGTCACTCCTTCATATTTTGGGAACGGCGGTATAATCTTTCTATACTTATCATCGCCTTGCGCCAGATATTCCAACGCCCTTTCTTTCTGATCTGCTGGCAGAAAGCTTGTCATATAGTTATAGATGGTATGCTCTTTGATTACTGTTTTCCAATCCTTATCTCTGGTTAGCAGTCTTTTGATATCTGGAGCTATGTCATTCATATAATTCATATCTGTGTAAGTCTGTTTACAATGCAATTTTTCGTTACAGTATCTTACAGAGCACAGTCCCTCTCCTACCCCATACCTCGCAAACACACTATAGAACGATTCATCAGGATAAGGTGTTGGAAAATACGTAATCATCAGACCACCTCCACAGCACAAAATTCCCGCAATATCTCCATCATATTTCTGCTGTTTTCCTGCGCAAAAGTTATCACTTCCTGTACAGAATGAAAGTCTGCTGTTTTCTTCAGAAAAGTTTGTGCAGGTATTTCTTTCACTCCATCGTGTGCTTTTACAGTAACCGTCTGATGTGAAGTCTGTTTCTTCGGCTTGGCTGGTGTAGGCTGAATATATTCCTGCATAAACTGCATCCGACTGTTATAAGCATCATTCAGCGTTTCAATCGTAATCTCTTCTTTCCCGTTCAGAATCGCCATCTCCTGTGCATCATAAAACAGAGTCACGACAATAGATAACACACCTGCTGAATGATTGTACAGCCATTCGATAATTGCATCATTGATCTGTGTGGACTTCTTCACATACTGTAATTGAAACATCTCATGACAGAACCGATAGAAATAATCATCCATTTCCAGTTTGCCATAATACAGTCCTAAAGCTCTACGTGCCAGATACATTTTTTGCTCAAAGAAAGGCTTGCTCTCTGGTGTGCCAACCATACAGATAGAGATACCGGAATTATTGATAAGCTGCGTAAGCACACCTACTAAGTTCTTACCGTTGACTGAATTGACCACGTTTTGTATCTCGTCCACTACAAGCAGACCAATATTGTTTAAGCAAGCTTGACTTACAATACCGATAAGAGCATCTGTCGTATACTTTGATCGAACTGCTGTAGGGTAGAAATCACTGCCCAATACTTCATCTATTTTGCGAAGGATTTCAAGTAACAGATTTTTTACAGATGAATCAAACGGACATTGCACAATCAAACATGGCACAACTTTCATATACGGATCATTTAAAATGATTTCTGTCTCACCCTCAATCGCTTCAATGGCATGTTGAATAGCAGAACTTTTACCGATTCCCGAACATCCAATGATAGTATAGCTGTCCATTCCACCCATGATGCCGTTACTGGTGATACCGCGCCTAATCTGGTGATTTTTATACCGTTGCATCGTAGCTTCTTTCGATGTCTTTTTCTGGATAGAACGCATAATTGACAGATACATTTTGTTGTAAATCTCTACGGACATTTGAGAAGGAATATATAAATCATACAGAGATGACAGAGCCATCAAACGTGCATTCATTGACTGGTTACGGATGCTTTCATCATAAACAGGTTTGACCGTCAGTCTTTCTATCAGTTCATTTCCTGCCAGCATATCTGGTAAACAGTTTCTCTCCATCATCTTTTAACTCCTCCCCTAGCAATCAACTCGATCTCATTCATCAAATCAATTTTCGCCTGTCTTGCATTATTTTGTTCGAAACGTAGTGTTGTTTTGCTCTGTTCTTTGATCTGTTCCACTTCATCCAATTTTCTATTCTTATATCTGCTTTCAACCAATTCAAAAGGAATAAACTCGCCCTTCTCTACTGTCCATACTACAGATACATCATCTGGATCGTAAGCAACCTTAACATCTCCACCTTGCAGGAATCTTTCGGCGCAATCATCCCGTTTATACCGCATCCCATTTACCACTAGACCACGCCTAGTGAATGTCCCAATGGTACGTGGGAGCAGATATAGGATTATTTTCGCGGTATCATGCGGGAATGAAATTAAATTTGCGCCTAGTTGCCGTCTTCCCCATTCCCATATACTGGCTGCATATGGCTTTACTCCATCATGAATCATAGATTGTGTGTAAGGGAATCGTTCTATGAGCCGTTGGCTGTTGTAGTAAATGATACAGCGTAAGATGATCTTCTCAAAATCAAACATCGTCAAGCAAGCATCTAGTCTGTAATCTCTTGCACCTCGTTCCTGGAAGTCCGGATCAATCACACCTTTGCCCTTGAGAAGTGGTTTATACATGGATTGAATGATGTCAAAGAATTTCTCTACAGCACCTTTCAGCTCTGGTCTGTATGGTGGAAGATTTACCATAGTCACGCCTGTTTCTGTGATCTGTGCAAAGGATTCTGATGTGTATTCCCGTCCCATATCAGTGATAAAGATGCCCGGTAACTCTTGCACGTTCCACTGGGATTTGTCTAATGGGATACCAAACTTTCTACACCATTCTGTTTTGTCGGTAAGTATATTTTGGAGCAGATGGCATAAACTCTTTGTATCGTTATTCCATGAGAGAACATAGCCATAACACATACTGCTGTAAGCATCAATGCAAGTGGTTAGGATCGGACGACCTTTTAAGATACCTGTTTCGTCTATAAGGTAGATATCACATACTGTGGAATCAAACATACCAGTACCGATATTGGTTGCAAACTCACGGATACCATCTCCTAGTAAGGGACGATTGTTCCGCTGGTAATTTGACAGTCCATCTCTGGAAATATAATAAGTTTGGAGCTTCTTAGTTTTCCGGTAAAAGTATCGGAACTGATAAAAGGATGGATGATCGGATAGTAACTGTCCGGTGCTGTCACAATACTTTTCTTTTAACATCATCTCATATGCTGTCACAAGACTGTTTTGTCTGCGTGTATAGAAGAACTTATTTAATGCCCATCTCATGTTTTTCTCATCTTTAGTCAGTACCTTTTCTTTCGTATGAACTTTTGGTGCAAGTACAGTGACGGTCTGAAAGATTAGATACTGATACAGATAGCGGCGGATGGTCTGCTTACTAATGTTATGAGCTTCTGAGATGGAAGATATTATGTTGGAGGTCGCCGTACTGTCTCCTAAGTGGTATAGGATCGGTGCAATCAGTGTATACCGCTCATGTGCAATGCGCATCTGATCAGATGTAAGCTCCTGTTCGGCTGGTGGGGCGATGTTTAGAACATCATATAATTGCTTCTCTGGCAATGGGGTATATTGCGTTCTATTCGTCCAGAATGGCATTTTCGGATGGAGACAGTCCATTACAAGGGTTTGGTTATCTGATGTCTTTAAAATTCTGTAGAACGTGTTATTGATATAGGCTATATCAGCTTTCTGCATCTGTTACAATCCCCCAATCTTGAACGTTATGGGCAAGCCAGTAGGAACGTGATGTGTCCAGAAGTTTGATTGTAAGTGGCTTTGGCCTGGTCAGATGACTTCGTTCTACACACTCTCGGACATATTGCGTGCCATCCTGTCGTGTAATAAGGAAGTCTGTTGTGTAGTCTTCATCTTCGAGTGGCGTGTTACATTGAAAGGATTGAACAGATGGATCGGTTTCCAGTTTGTCTGCATAAACAGATTGGATGGTGCTATAGCATCGGCAGATCGTGTCACATTTAGAAAGAGACTTTTTCTCACAGCGTCCTTTGTAGTTTTTCTTGTACATAGTGTACCTCCTTTGATTTTATGTGTCGAAAAAGTTACCCAAAAATGAATTATGTGTGTTTCGAAAAGTACCCAAAAATGCTTGTTTTTGGGCGTGTGTAAGAATAAGTACCCAAATCCTGTTGTTTTTGGGAAAATCTGGGAAAGCAAGAATCCAGTGTTTCTGCGGGTTCCCAGATTTTTTAATATTTATCATTACACATCCCCAAAAATGGAGTAAAAAATATACTATGTTTCAAGGCAACCTCCTTGAGCCTAAAAAGGGCAAAACTGTTGGTTCTGCCGCTGATATGACTATAGAATATTTAATAGATATTTTGACATATATTTTCGTGTAAACTTTTCCGATTGGAAGGTTTTGTCTATGTTTGGAAAGAGCAGGTGAGAAATGGATAGGAACGTATGAAATTTAGATTTCATCTGCTTTTCATCGTAAAATTTCAATTGTCCTAATCCCAAAAACCCAGTATTTAAGCCTTTTTTATCTGTGTATAATTTGTTATTAACGTAAAAAAAGACCTCATAACCACATTTTTCATGGTTACAAGGTCTTCATTTTGTTATTTTTCGATTACTCCGGCTGCTGTCTGGGCTGTTGATCCGAAAAAAGGGGCGGTTGGTGATCTGTTAGCGAACGGCTAGAGGATCAGTGACTTTGCCCTTTTGAGGATCAACTGGATTGCCCTGGGACAGCGGGGGCTTTAGAAATAACATTTTCAGAAATTACATATGATCGTGGCAGGTACGTGCAATTACGTCCATCTGCTGCTCTTTTGTCAGGTCGATGAATTTAACTGCATAGCCGGATACACGGATTGTGAAGTTTGCATACTCCGGTTTCTCCGGGTGCTCCATTGCGTCGATCAGTTTTTCGGTTCCGAATACGTTTACGTTCAGGTGATGTGCACCCTGCTCGAAGTATCCGTCCAGAACGTGTACCAGGTTCTCGGTACGCTCTTCGTCGTTGTGGCCAAGTGCGCCCGGGTTGATGGTCTGGGTGTTGGAGATTCCGTCCAGAGCATCCTCGTACGGCAGTTTTGCTACAGAGTTCAGGGAAGCAAGAAGTCCGCTCTTCTCTGCGCCGTAAGACGGGTTAGCTCCTGGAGACAGAGGCTCACCGGCTTTTCTGCCATCCGGCAGAGAACCAGTTGCTTTACCATATACAACGTTGGAAGTAATGGTAAGGATAGAGGTAGTCGGCTCGGAATCACGATAGGTATGGCAGTATTTCAGTTTGTCCATGAAGGTACGAAGCAGCCATACAGCGATCTCGTCTGCTCTGTCATCGTCGTTGCCGTATCTTGGGAAGTCGCCGGTTGTCTCGAAGTCAACAGCCATTCCTTCTTCGTCACGGATAACTTTAACTTTAGCGTATTTGATTGCGCTTAAGGAGTCTACTACGTGAGAGAATCCTGCGATACCGGTTGCGAAGGTACGTCTTACATCGGTGTCGATCAGAGCCATCTCTGCTGCTTCATAGTAGTATTTGTCATGCATGTAATGGATCATGTTCAGAGTTCCAACGTACAGATGAGCCAGCCAGTCCATCATAACGTCGTATTTCTTCATAACCTCATCATAGTCCAGATACTCGCTGGTGATCGGCTGATATTCCGGAGCAACCTGCTGTTTTGTCTTCTCGTCTTTACCGCCGTTGATCGCGTACAGAAGGCATTTTGCAAGGTTTGCACGAGCGCCGAAGAACTGGATCTCCTTACCGGTCTCGGTAGCAGATACACAGCAGCAGATGGAGTAATCATCGCCCCATACCGGACGCATTACATCATCGTTCTCATACTGGATAGAGCTTGTCTGTACAGAAATATGAGCTGCATATTTCTTGAAAGCTTCCGGAAGATTCTCAGAGTACAGAACAGTAAGGTTCGGCTCTGGGGACGGTCCCATGTTTTCCAGTGTATGCAGGAAACGGAAATCGTTCTTTGTAACAATAGAACGTCCGTCGATTCCCATACCGGCAACTTCCAGAGTAGCCCATACCGGGTCACCGGAGAACAGCTGATTGTAAGACGGAATTCTTGCGAATTTAACCATACGGAATTTCATTACCAGATGGTCGATCAGCTCCTGAGCTTCTTTCTCAGTCAGGATTCCTTTTTCAATATCTCTTTCGATGTAGATGTCAAGGAAAGTAGATACACGGCCAACGCTCATTGCAGCACCGTTCTGAGTTTTGATAGCTGCAAGGTATCCGAAGTACAGCCACTGAACAGCTTCTCTTGCGTTCTTAGCCGGCTCGGAAATGTCATAGCCATAGGACTGTGCCATAACTTTCATATCCTGCAGTGCTCTGACCTGGTCAGCGATCTCTTCTCTTAACTGGAAGTCACCACGACGCATTCCCTGACGATTTGTTGCAGCGAAGTCTGCTTTTTTGCGCTCGATCAGGTAATCAATACCGTACAGAGCAACACGACGGTAGTCGCCTACGATACGGCCACGGCCATAGGTATCCGGCAGACCTGTCAGAATTTTATTGTGACGGGCTTTCATCATCTCTGGTGTGTAGATGTCGAATACACCCTGGTTATGTGTTTTGTGATATTTAGTGAAAATTTCATGAAGCTTCTCGCTTGGTTTGTAGCCGTAAGTCTCGCAGGACTGCTCAGCCATTTTAATTCCACCATACGGCATAAATGCACGTTTCAGCGGTTTATCTGTCTGCAGACCAACAACCTGCTCCAGATCTTTCATGCTGTCATCGATATATGCTGCGCCGTAAGCTGTGATTCCGCTTACAACTTCTGTCTCCATATCCAGAACGCCGCCTTTTGCACGCTCTTCTTTCTGGAGTTCCTGCAGTTTGCCCCACAGACGGTCTGTAGCCTCTGTCGGTCCTTCCAGGAATTTCTCATCTCCGTCATATGGAGTATAGTTGTTCTGAATAAAGTCACGTACGTCGATGCCTTCTTTCCAGAGTCTTCCGGTAAAGCCATCCCACTGTTCAAATTCTCTCATTTGATTTGTTCCTTTCTGGTGTTATTTTGTTTCGTCACGCACCGGCATCTTCTTTGCACCGGGCATGAACACCTCCGCATGGATAATATAACAAATCTCTGCTTTCCGCGCAAGATATGCACTTGAAAAAATACAAGGAAAAAGCACAAAATCTTGTATTTTGACAAGAACAGACGCTACATGTGGCGCTTTTCTTTTATACTCCGTATCCGATCTCGTATGTCTGTTTTGTAAAGTCACAAATAACATACGTTCCATCGGAAAATTCACTTTTCTGAAGACTTCCATCTGCATGCAGGCACGTATGGCGTATGAGTTCACAGAACGCTGTTTTTTCATGGAGTTCTGTCACGACACGGCATCGTTTCGCCATCTCTGGAAGGCTGATTTTTTCTCCGTCGAAAGCTCCGTCTGTGTTCGGATATGCCCCGTCCCTTACCAGATACGGCGCGCCGCCAGCGAGAAGAGCGTACAGCATATAGTCTTCGTCTTTTGACACACGGTCCATCATCCACGGCTCGATGACACAGTCGTGGTATACCAGATTAAAGAGGGGCACAGGGATTCCTTTTTTCGGCGATTCTGCCGGCCGCAGCATAAAATCATACGGCGCATAATGGCAAAATACCAGATATGGAACTGCCCAGTCGCTGACCTCCTCGGAACTTGAGAGAATCCCCTGCGAGAGCAGCCAGGAGAAGCAGTTTCCGCGGTACGTATAGCAGTCTTTTCGCGTCATGACATGTTCTGGATTTGCACATTCATCGCCTTCATTGCAGGTAAAGACATCGAGGTATGCACCGTCAAGCCGGATTCCATTTTTCTTCAGCTCCGCGAAATTTCGTTTCACATAAAACGGCGCCTGCGTTGCACAAAGATAGCTCTGCGGGCCGCCTGCCCAGTGACTGTGCCCCGGCACGGTTCCATCCACAAGACGGCACGCATAATTTTCATCGTAGCTTGGCGCTGCATGGTAATAGTCGCGGTACTGATCGTGAATGCCAAACTGATAGCCAAAATCATGCATCGTATCCACAAGAGATTTCATGCCTTTCCAGCCGCCGGCCTCTTTACATGCCGGGGTATAGTCCGGATGCTGATTGTCATAACCCGACTCAGCCCAGCCGTCCAGATGAAGATACACCTTTTTCATACCAAGATCATGAATCGCTTTCATTTCCTGCTCGCGCACAGAAAACGGCACGACACGGTTGTTTTTTTCCGGATTCTGCGGATCGAAAAAGCCGGACTCCGGCTGCACAAACGTCTTGATTCCTGTATGTATAAAACACGTTCCCGCAAGGTCGCGAATGGATGGGTTCTGTACCGCCTTTTCTTTTAACGTACGAAGATGCCCCTGCTCCCGCACATACCGGCGGTATATTTTACAGAGATCGTTATAATCGCAGTCGTTTCGGAAAGTATACCGGAATATGCGGCGGTACTCCATTTTCCCCAGGCTCGGCTCCAGCCATGCGCCCACGCTGGTATACGGGCCGCCTGCCGGGTGCTCTGCCTGATAACCGGCGTTCCACGGTGTTGTACAGATCGCTGTATAGCCGCATCTTTCCTTCACCTGGCCAAACCACGGCATATAGCCGCCGGAGGTCTCAAATCTGCCGTCAAACGAAAGCTTTCCAAGTTCCGTCTTCCAGGTATTCGGAATCAGAAGTCCCTGTCCCTCGGTAAGGAGTGTATACCAGTCATCGCGCCCGTTTGTAAACTCCATTGCCGTCGGCCACAGCACCTTTACCGGATGCAGTCCCTCATCGCAGAGCGGAATCCACTCCATCCAGAATGTTTCATCCACAGCTTCGATCCAGATAATCGTCTCGAAGGCATACTGTGTTCCCGCAAATCCCGCATAACGGCTCCGGATGCCGCATCCGACGCCGAAGGAATAGACCTCATGGGAAATCTCCTCTGCATCCAGGAAACGGTATGTTCCCTCTGCAAAAATCAGTTCCGGTGTCTTTTTCGGATCCGTATTCCAGACAACGCCGTCTTTTTCGATCCTAAGTCCCAGCGTCTCTTCATCGAGCATCACAGCAAGCGATCCGCTTTCTATTTTTTTCATCGTGTGATATTCCCCTTTTTCTTTATCATATGCGTTCCAAACACCAGAAAGGCGCAGAGAACCCGTCCGCCTTTCTCTGCACGGTTCCGGATTTTCTGCGCCTTTTTCCACCTAACTTACATAATCTCTTCTTTTTCTACGACTCTACCGTCTCTCCAGATTCTCTCCAGATCGTAGAACAGGCGGTTCTCCTCATCAAAGATGTGGATGACAACATCGCCGTAGTCCATCAGAATCCAGTTTGCGGTCTGATAGCCTTCGATCTGTTTTGGATGTACGCCGGCTTTTCCGAGTACCTCCTCTACGTTGTCTGCCATCGCCTGTACCTGGTTGCGGTTGCTTCCGCTGGCGATCATGAAATAATCTGCCAGAGTCGAAACATGGGTAATGTCCAGAATGCGGACATCCATTGCTTTTTTATCTTCCAGTGCTTCCAGTGCAAGTTTTGCAGTCTGTTTTGCTTCGCTCATTTATGCTTCCTCCTTTGCCGTCCGTTCCCGGTGCAGTGCCTCATAGAACTGATACGCCTGCTCCGTCATCGGGTCCATCGTCTTCGGGTTTTCCGACAGATACGCCATACTATCTTTTAAAATTTCATACATGCATTCGTCGATATCGGTGAATGCCAGCTTCCGAAGGCGGGTAAGGTGCGGTGCCTTGTTTCGTGCCGGTTCGATATAATCTGCAATATAGATGATCTTCTCCAGCAATGTCATATCTTCTTTTCCTGTCGTATGCCAGGTGATGGCACTTAAGATCTCCGGATCTTCCACCTTATACTTGTCCTTCGCCAGAAATGCACCGAGCTTGGCATGGATCAAAAACGGATTGTTCCGCTCAAACTCAGTGATTTCAATCTTATTTTTCTCACACATGGTGATTTTTTTCTTATTCGGAATGCATTTTGCACAGTCGTGAAGCAGTCCCGCGACACGGGCTTTTTCGAGATCCTCGCCCCATACCATCGCCATGGATGCTGCGGTAAACATCACACCGAGCGTGTGATGATAGCGGTCTTCATCGACTTCCTTCTGGAGTTTTTTGTCCAGTTTCCATAAATCGTACTGTTCCATCCTGCTCTTCCTCTAATCCTGATAGATTTTCTGCTCCTGAATGTAGGAAATCACAGAATCCGGCAGATAGTATTTCACGGATTTTCCTTCCCGGATCCATTCCCGCAGTTCGTGGGAAGAAACATCCAGATTCGGTGTGTCGAGTTTCAGAAAGGTACCGTGAAGTTTTTTTGCATTTCGTTCCATACAGGCCAGAAGCTCTTTCTCTTTTGCCCGATCCCTGGTCGCCACAAGGATCTTTGCCGCGGCGCAGATCCGCTCTGGATTTTTCCACTCATCAAAATAGAACAGGGAATCCGCTCCAATGATAAAGTAAAACTCCGTGCCCGGATGTTCCTTCCGCATCGCCTCAAGCGTCCGATAACTGTAGGTATAGCCCTCATCTTTCATCTCTTTGGTGCAGAGCACAAAATGCGGATTGGATGCGATGGCACGGCGCACCATCTCGACACGCTGTGCATCCTTTGCCTGTCCCGCCCGGTTCCGCTTATGTGGCGGATTTCCGGCCGGAAGAAACCAGACTTCATCAAGCCCGAACTGCTCGTACGCCGCCTCGCCAAGGATCAGATGACCGATATGAATGGGATCGAATGTGCCTCCCATAATGCCAATTTTTCTGTTTGTCTTTTCCATACGTTTTCCTCAAAAAGCGCCGGAACTGCAGCGGCATGCTCCGGTCCCGGCGGTTCTTTCCTGCGGATTATTTCGGAAGCTGAATTTTCTTTTTCTCTTTTTTGCCCTCTTTGTACAGCACGATCTTTTTGCCGATCACCTGTACGACCTGGGAATTGGTGCGTTCTGCCAGAACTTCTGCGATCTCTCTTGGATCATCGAGGCAGTTCTGCAGTACATTGATTTTAATTAGTTCTCTCGCCTCAAGTGCCTCTGCTACAGCAGCGGTATGCTCCGGCGTGATGCTGCTTTTTCCTACCTGCAGGATCGGTTCCATGGTCATGGCAAGGCCTTTCAGGTATGCTCTCTGCTTGCTGGTCATACGTCTCCTCCTTCGTTATTTATTCGTTCTATTTATAATAATCAAATTCAAATCCATACATCTTGACGGTATCGCCTTCCTGGATGCCGGCCTGCTCGAGTTCGTCTAAGATACCGGTATCTTTTAAGAACCGCTGGAAGAAAGCAAAACCTTTCTCGGAATCCAGATTGGTGTAGCCGAGCATTTTCTCGATCTTCGGTCCCTCGATGATGAAGCGGTGCTCGTCCTCCGGGTCCTGCTCGACGGTGTACGGCAGGTTCTCGGCAAGAAGCATATCCTCCGGGAAGAATTCCTGCTCGAAGACCATACGCTCTTTCGGAAGCTCATCGAGTTTTTTCTGTACGGCATATAAAAGCTCTTTTAAGCCTTTTCCGCTGACGGCAGAAATCGGATAAACCGGGATGCCTTTCGGCTCGAACTCTTTTTTCAGACGTTCCACCGGATCCTCTTCGCCCTCTTCTACATAGATCGCATCGGTCTTATTGGCCGCGATGATCTGCGGGCGTTTTGCGATCTCCGGGTTATAGGCTTCGAGCTCTTTGTTGATCTTGTTGATATCATCCACCGGATCTCTTCCCTCGGTCGATGCAACGTCTACTACATGGATCATCACGCGGGTTCTCTCGATGTGGCGCAGAAATTCATGGCCGAGACCGACTCCTTCCGATGCACCCTCGATCAGTCCCGGGATATCTGCGATAACAAATCCGCTGCAGCCCTCAAGGTCTACGACACCGAGGTTCGGGGAAAGTGTGGTAAAGTGATAATTTGCAATTTTCGGTTCTGCATTTGTCACGCGGGAAAGCAGGGTCGATTTTCCAACGTTCGGGAAGCCGACGAGTCCGACGTCCGCGATGACTTTCAGTTCCATTCTTACTTCCAGCTCCTGTGCCGGCTGGCCTGGCTGGGCGTATTTCGGAACCTGCATAGTAGCGGTTGCGTAATGCATATTTCCGTTTCCGCCTTTTCCGCCTTTTAATACAACCTGACGGCGGTTTTCACCGGACATATCTGCGATGACTTTTCCGCTCGCAGCGTCCATAATGACGGTTCCTTCCGGTACTTTCAGGACAATATCTGCGCCGTTTCCGCCATGGCATCTGCGTTTTCCGCCCGGCTCGCCGTCGGTAGCAGAAAACTTTCTTCTGTGGCGGTAATCAACCAGTGTATTCAGTCCTTCGTCAACTTCAAAAATAACGTCTCCGCCTTTGCCGCCATCGCCGCCGTCCGGCCCGCCGTTCGGTACAAAAAGCTCTCTGCGGAAACTGACATGTCCGTCTCCGCCCTTACCGGAGCGGATCAGAATTTTTGCTCTGTCTGCAAACATGGTATTCTCCTGTCTTGTTTTATCTAAATCCAAATCGGTCTGCTGGACCTTTAATTATTATTAACAAAAACGGCTTCAAACCTCTTAAGATTTGAAGCCGCACCTTTGTCTTACTCTTCTGTTGCTACCGGATATACGGAAACCTGTTTTTTGTCACGTCCTTTTCTTTCGAAAGCTACGCGTCCGTCAACCATAGCGAATAAGGTATCGTCTTTTCCGATTCCTACGTTCACGCCTGGATGAATCTTGGTTCCACGCTGTCTGTAAAGAATGTTTCCAGCCTTTACAACCTGTCCGTCAGCTCTTTTTGCTCCTAATCTCTTGGACTCGGAATCTCTACCGTTCTTGGTAGAACCAACTCCTTTTTTATGAGCGAAAATCTGAAGGTTCATATTTAACATGGTATTACACCTCCTTGAATGCGATCTCTAAGTATTGTGCTCCATAATCGCGGCGGATACTTTCGAGGCCCAGCAAAAGTGATTTTACAAGAAGTGCGGTACTTTCAGAATACCCATTCGGGAATGAAAAATACACGTATCCATCTCCAGCCTCACTTATAATCAGATCCTCTGTCAATGTTTCCACGGAATTTACGGTGTTTACAATCAATGCGGAGACAGCGGCACAGATGATATCCTGCCCTTCCTCTGCATAGCCTGCATGACCGTTTGACTCCACGGAGATGTACTCGCCGTCAGACTCTGTTACGGTTATACAAATCATAAGACTTAAGCGTTGATTTTTTCAATCTTCACTTCAGTGTACTGCTGTCTGTGACCGTTTTTCTTATGATAACCAGTTTTTCTCTTATACTTGTAAACGATAACTTTTTTGCCTTTACCGTTTCCAACTACAGATGCGGTTACGGATGCATTTTTAACGTCCTCGCCAACTTTCAGTCCGTCATTGCTTACTGCAAGTACCTGATCAAAAGTTACGGTTTCTCCAGCTTCAACGCCAAGTTTCTCTACTCGGATAACATCGCCTTCAGCTACCTTGTACTGTTTACCACCTGTTGCAATAATTGCGTACATATGGCACCTCCCTATCAATTACTCGCCAGATTCGGTGGTCTTTCGACTCTTTTACCTCTCTGTGCGGCATACTTCTACAATATATCATCACGTCTGCTGTTTGTCAATAGTATTTTTCAGGAAATTGCAGATTTTTTTTCACATGCAATTGCCAGTGCGCCAGGTCCGATGTGGCAGGCAACGCTTAAGGACAGCGGATGCGCATCGACTTCAAAATCCGGGAAGGCTTCTTTTACTTCGACAATCCATCCATCGATTACTTCTTTGTCGTTTGCGGTATAGGCAATGTGAAGTCCCATGATGCCGGCTGCACGCTCTTTTGCGAAGCGTTTGTCCATATCTTTTTTCATAGCCTTGATCATGGCTTTCTTTGCCTGTTTCACACCGCGCGCTTTTTCAAACGCGTCAAGCTTCTCTCCCTGGATCGTCAGCACCGGTTTGATATTTAAAACGGTTCCGATCATGGCTGCTGCCGGCGTAACGCGGCCGCCTTTTTTCAGGTATTTTAACGTATCTACCATAATATAGATACTTGCATCCAGCGCATCCTCTTCCAGAATTGCTTTGATGTCTTTTGCTGCCACGCCGCGGTTTGCCATTTTCTTTGCATCCAGAACAGACTGCTGCTGCGTAACGGAGATTCTCTGGTTGTTGACAACCTGCACTTTTCCTTCGTAGTCCTCGGACAGCACGGTCGCTGTATCACAGGAGGTGGAAAGGCCGCTTGACATCGGAATGTAAACAATGTCATCGTACTCTTCGAGAATTTTGTTCCAGAAATCCATCAGATCTCCCGGAGACGGCTGAGATGTGGAAACAGCCGCATCCTCTGCCAGAATCTCGTAAAACTGTTCCTGTGTCAGGTCGATATCCTCAAACTGGATTTTTCCGCGCATGAAGAAAGGCATCGGAAGGACAAAAACGCCCAGCTCTTTCGCCTGACTCTGTGTAATACCGCTGTTGCTGTCGGTAGCAATAGCTGTTCTTGCCATAGTTCTTATTCCTGCTGTCTCTTGTTAGAGAAACAGCTTTTCCTTTCTGTAATATCGTGTAACGCTTGATTTGCTGTTATTCTATCATAAATCGTACCTGTTTTCTACCCGGCTTGGACATTTCTGCAAAATTGCCCAAACTGCTTTTGATTCTTTTTACATCATACCAATACCAAGGAAAAACAGTCCGCCAAGGATCAGCAGAATGGTCGGAATTACGATTTTTGCAATGGTCTTTTTTCTTCTCTCCTTCGGGAAAAATCCTTCGCTTTTTGTCTGCTGGTACATCAGAAGACGGCTTCCCATATAAAGACCGATCGGCATCAGCGCCGCTTCGATCAGATACATGCCGATGTACGTTTCCGTTGCGTATCCGCTGCCTGCTGCTGCGTTCCCCTGCGAGAACATATAGAGGAAGCTTGCCGCAATGCTCGCCACAATCGTCGATGCGTTATGGACGAAATGAAACAGCGAGCTGTAAAACATGTTGTCGGTCTTCATCCGCACATACGAGAGAACGATTCCCATCATCATCATCGGAAGAAAACGGACGATGCTCATGTGGAAAGCGCCAAAATAAACGCCCATCAGAAGCAGCATCACCCATTTCTTTTTGATTCCGCGCAGGCTGTACTGCAGAAGACCGCGGTGCAGTGCTTCTTCACAGATGGCCGGTGTCAGCGCAACGACAAGCAGCTCGCCGAAACAGGAAAGGCCCGCCATACTGCTGTCCATGGATTCCGAGAGGCTTGCGTATTCCTGCGGGAAAATCCATTCCATCAGAAGGAAAAGGGCAAGCACACCGCGGTACGTCACATACCACATCAGAATGGTTCCGAGGATTCCGGCTCCATCCGGCTTTTTTAATGGGAACACTTCTTTTAACGGAATATGAAGTGCCCGTACGACGAGAATGGATCCGATCAGGAATACAATGATCTCGTCCAGCGCATTTCCATACATCCCTCCTGCAAGAACCAGCGGGATTCCGGCGAGATTAAAAAGAACCATCAGAAAGGCAAACACCAGCAGGCCCTGCCATGGTTTCAGTATCTTTTCTTTTTCCGCCGGATGCGGCCGTTTTGCCGGCATCTGGTTTCGAAAGGGTTCGTAAAGATATGGGGTATCATTTTCATTGAGGTGAATCGGTTTCTTTTGTGGTTCCATATTCATTCCTCCTTTGTAAGGTCACTGTCATTTCATCTGTTCTGCCAGCGGCCGGCGGATTTTCTTTCTCGTCAGTTCCACGAGATGAAGCACCGTCATATCCACAACTTTGGTCGGAACGGGATCTTCCCGCACAAGACCCTGCAGGAAGCCGAGAAGGCGCTCCTCCTGCTCTTTTTCCGGCATGTTGATAAAGTCAACCAGGATCAGACCGGAAATCCCGCGCAGGCGGATCTGGCGGGCGATTTCGCGGGCTGCCTCCTGGTTTACGCTGTACAGAAACGTATTTTTCCGTCCGCCGAGCTGCTTTCCGCTGTTCACATCGATCGCGGTCAGCGCTTCGGTCGGTTCGATCACGAGGAATCCGCCGGAAGGCAGATCCACACGTTTGTCGAGTGCCTGTTTTACGTGATTTTCGAGATTTTCTTTCTTTGTCAGTGTGGTAAGCTGATCCTCATACCAGGTCAGGCGGCAGTCGTGAAAATCATGGCGCTCCAGATATTCTCTGCAGATCTCATACGTTTCTCTGTCATCTGTCACAAGTTCTGAAACTGACGGTGCATACCGTTTGACGAGCTCCGGCACGGCATCTGACGCCCGATACAGGCAGGAGTACAGGCTCCGCATCGTTCCATACTGGACAATCCGCGCGAGTTTTTCGGACAGCTCGAGATATTCCTGCCGGATCTCTTCTTCCGAAGCATCAGCGGATGCGGTGCGGAAGATCACGCCAAACGGAAGGCTTCCGCCGGAAAGCTCTGGAAACATCCGGCTTCCCAGTTCTTTTAACCGTTTTTTCTGCTCCGGCAGAAGGCGTCCCGAGCATGAGATTTCCGGCTTTCCATAATAGAGCGCCAGGGCACTTCCCGAAAGAGAAAGTTCTGCTGTCGCCGACGGAAGCTTCGTTTTCTGCGCTTCCCGCTGGATCTGCACGACAATTTCATCTCCGACATGCAGTTCCGTTCCCGGTGCTTTTTTCAGAAGATACCCTTCTTTTACACGGGACAGATCAAGAAAACAGCTCTGCTGCTCCGCAAACGAGACAAATGCCCCGCGGATCCCGGGCGCCAGTTTTTCCACCCGGCCGACATAGATATTGCCAAGCAGCGTTTCCTTCTCCCTGCAGAGGGCCGTCAGTTCGACCGGTCTTTCTCCTTCCACCAGCGTGTGTACCAGGTAATCTTTTCCCTCCCACGGCAGATGGGCAATGACAACTCGTTTACTCAACTTCTTCTCCTAATGCTTCCAGCGGAACCAGCTTTCGCTCTTCTTCCGTTCCGATGTCTGCGTAAACTTCCTCGCGCAGAATCGTGTATGCAAACGGCGGCAGTTCAACCCCGCACCATTTGCAGAACGCTTCCATCACGAGCTCCGGTTTCAGGTTCGAAACACTTCCGGTGGAGAGCTGCATCCAGACACCACTTTTCTTTGCTTTCATATCGTAAATCCATGGGCGGATATCGGTCAGCTTTTCGCTTCGTTTTGTCTTTCGCATGATCTCAATCTGCGGAAGTGCAAAAAACACCGGTACTTTCGTTTCCAGATCAATCTCCGGCATTTTTCCCTCGCGGAACTGCACGAGATAATCGGCTCCTGCTACGAGAGACATTGCCTTGCTTGCTTTTCCATCCGGCACATGGCGGGCGGAAAGCACTTCCATTCCCTCAACCATCGTCGCATTCAGACGTTTTACAATCTCGTCGGTTTTCATATCTTCCGCGAGCACCATATCGAAATATTCACCGGTGCTGCTGATGCCGACACCGAGCGGAGAAGCAAACGACAGCAGCATGTGCGGGCTGAAGCCCTCGGAATAAGCGATCGGAAGTTCTGCACGGCGGATTGCTTTCTGGAAGTAACGCATCACATCCAGATGACCCACAAATTTCATCACACCTGTTTTGGCAAACTTAATTCTGATTTTCATAGCAGACACCTCCTCCGAATGATTTTGCTCCGCAGCCGGAACACTGCATCTTACAGTTCGGGGTAACGGTTTCTTTCTGTGCCCGCTCCCATTCGCGGATCAGGAATTTTTTCGTCACGCCGATATCAAGGAAATCCCACGGAAGGATCTCATCGGTGCTGCGCTCACGGCAGGCATAGAACGAAACGTCAATGCCGGTCTCTGCAAACGCTTCTTCCCAGGCATCTTTCCGGAAATACTCGGACCAGGCATCGAAAATAGCACCTTTTCTGTACGCTTTTTCAATAACTTCGGCACATTTCCGGTCACCGCGTGCAAGGAATCCCTCCAGAAGGGAAATATCTGCCTCATGATAAATGTAACGGATGCTCTTCTGATTCAGCTGTGCGCGGACCTCTGCCTTTACAATCGCCGCTTTGTCAAGAAACTCCCTCTCCGTGTTCATCGGTGCCCACTGGAACGGGGTGAACGGCTTCGGGATAAAGAACGAGGAGCTTGCCGTAATCTGGCATTTTCCGTTTCTCTGGTCTTTCGGAATCTCATAGTAACGCTCTGCGATCTTTTCCGCCAGATGCGCAATTCCTTTGATATCATCCTCGGTCTCGGTCGGAAGGCCCAGCATGAAATACAGTTTTACTTTATTCCAGCCGCCCTCAAACGCTTTTCCGGCTCCGTCGAGAATGACTTCCTCGGTCAGACCTTTATTAATAACATTCCGCATCCGCTGGCTTCCCGCCTCCGGTGCGAAGGTCAGGCTGCTCTTTTTGATATCCTGTACCTTGCTCATGACATCGAGGGAAAATGCGTCGATTCGAAGAGACGGAAGGGAAATATTGACACCTTTTTCCGGGCAGCTGTCGATCAGATAGTTGACAAGCTCCGGAAGATGGCTGTAATCACTCGAGCTCAAAGAACTCAACGAAATCTCATCGTGGCCGGTATTGCGCAGCATATGGGTCGCAAGTTCTTTTAACTTCTCCACATCGCGCTCTCTTGTCGGACGGTACACCATACCCGCCTGGCAAAAACGGCAGCCGCGGATACAGCCGCGCTGGATCTCCAGAACGACACGGTCCTGTGTTGCCTTGATAAACGGCACGACCGGTTTCTCCGGATACGTTGCCTCGGTCATATCCATGACGAGCTGTTTTTTGATCTTTTCCGGTGCTTCCGGAATGGACGGCGTAAAGGCCGCGATCGTTCCGTCCTCGTGGTACGTTACTTCATAAAACTGCGGTACGTAAATACCAGGGATCCGGCATGCCTTTTTCAGGAAATCCTGACGGGTTCCGCCGTTCTTTTTATTTTCCAGATACGTGTCAAAAAGCTTGTCGTACACAACCTCGCCCTCTCCGATGTAAAACAGATCGAAGAACGGAGCGATCGGCTCCGGATTGTACGTACACGGGCCGCCGCCGATAACGATCGGGTCCTCGTCGGTACGCTCCACCGCATGCAGCGGGATTCCGGCAAGGTCGAGCGCCTGCAGAACGTTCGTATAACACATCTCATACTGCAGGGTGATAAACAGGAAATCCTCGTTTTTCACCGGCTCCTGGGATTCCAGGCCGAACAGCGGAATGCTCTGTTCCCGCATCACGCGGTCCAGATCCGGCCATGGGGAATAGACACGCTCACACCACATGTCCTCACGTTTGTTAAACATATCGTACAGGATCTGGATGCCAAGGTGGGACATACCGATCTCATACACATCCGGGAACAGGAATGCGCCGCGCAGGGCTACTTTCTCTTTGTCTTTTACGACACTGTTGAATTCATTTCCAATGTATCGCGCAGGCTGCTCAAGCTGGAGCAGCACTTCTTCTGGCAATGCTAATTTTCTCATGCAATTCTCTCACTTGTTCTTATTTTTATTTGTCCAGATACGCCGCAAGCAGTTCCAGCGTATTCTTCACGCCGTCCACATGGCTTCTCTCATATCCATGGGATGCGTACACACCGGCGCCGATCAGGGCATGGCGTGCGTCTGCGCCGCCGCGGAGCGTTGCCTCCACGTCAGAGCCGTAGTGCGGGTAAACATCCGCCGCATAGTCGATTCCGTTTGCTTTTGCTGCCGCAATCAGCTCGCCGGTAAAATCGTAGCTGTAAGGGCCGCCGCTGTCTTTGACGCAGATGGATACCTGATGCTCTTTACACTCCAGTCCGTCGCCGACACAGCCCATATCAACAGAAAGGATATCCGTCACACCCTCCGGCACGGAAGCAGATCCGCCGTGGCCGACTTCTTCGTACACGGTGATGTGCTGATAAACCGGACGGGACGGTGTGATATTTTCTTCTTTTAAATACTTCGCATAGCCGAGCAGGATTGCAACGCTCAGTTTATCATCGAGAAAACGGCTCTTGATGTATCCCTTCTCGGTGATGCGGGTTCTCGTCTCAAAGCAGACGATATCACCGGTCTCGATGCCGAGCGCTTTTGTCTCCTCTTTGGAGAAGACCATCTCATCCAGAACGACCTCCATATTGTCGTAGGTGCGGTCCTGCTGGTCGTAGGAACCGTTGACATGGATCGACGGGTTGTTCATCTGGAAGCAGCCCTCGTACCGTTTTCCGTCTCTTGTGATGACAACGCAGTTTTCCGTCTCCGCATTGTTCGGATTCATACCGCCGAGCGCGGTGAGACGAAGACGGCCGTTTCCTTTCACTTCCGCTACCATGCCGCCGAGCGTATCGGTATGTGTCTCCACAAGGACACCGCCGTTTCCTTCACAGCCTTTGGCAAGCTGCACCAGAAGGCCGCCCTTTGTGGTGATCACCGGCGCATAGCCCATCGCTTCGTACTCTGCTTTCAGCCATGCAATGGCATCTTTCGTGTAGCCGGTCGGGCTGTCGATGGAGAGCAGTTTTTTCAGTTTCTCTGTTATAAAATCAACATAAACCTTTGTATTTTTCATGTTTCTTCCTCCATTTTTGTTTCTGTTTTTTCTTCTTTTTTCGAAACATTTTGAAACAGAAACTGCAGATTTTTTTCTTTCCGAAAAAAGATCCTGCCCTTCATCATACCACAGAAATAAATTGGATACAACCATCGGAAAACGGAAAAATGGAAATAAGGAAAATGTAACTGGACAAACTACCATATGCCATGCTATGTTTGAAGAGGGGGATACATTATTAGCTGTTATTCAAAAAAGTTTCTTCTATAATAAAATAAAGGTCGCCTCAAATTCAAATAAAGGAGCAAAAAAATGGACACAAAAGAACAGGCATCGCAGCCTGCATTACAAACGTTAAAAGAATATGCTGTCATTACCGCAGCTGTTCTGATCATGGACATTGGAATTTATGTTTTTAAATTCCCTAATAATTTTTCTTTCGGCGGTGTATCCGGTATGGCCGTTGTCATCTGCCGGTTTCTTCCGTTCACTGCCTCACAGATCAACCTTTTTATCAACCTGCTGCTTCTGCTGGTTGGTTTTGCTGTGCTGGGGCGGAACTTCGGCGTCAAGACAGCCTACGTGACCGTGCTTTCCTCGGTTCTTCTGAACATTTTTGAAAAGCTGTTTCCGATGGCACATCCGCTTACCGATGAGATCATGCTGGAGCTCTGCTTTGCCATTATTCTTCCGGCACTGGCGGCAGCACTGCTGTTTTTTGAGAATGCCTCCGGCGGCGGCACAGACATCATCGCCATGATTATTAAAAAATATTCTACAATGAATATTTCCACTGCCCTGCTGGTGACCGACCTCATCGTTGTCATCCTTGCTTTCCTGATTTTCGATACCTTAACCGGACTTTGTTCGGTTCTCGGTCTGATGGCGAAAACACTGCTGATTGACAAAACGATTGAGCGGATGAAGCTGAATAAATTTTTTACGATTATCTCCAACAATCCGCAGCCGATCTGCGATTTCATCACAAAGGATCTCAATCACAGCGCAACCCTTTACGACGCCGTCGGCGCTTACTCCGACCAGCAGCGGACAGTCATTCTCACGGTTGTGGATGTCAAGCAGGCCGTCTATCTTCAGCGGTTTATTCATGATACCGAGCCGACCGCGTTTATTGCGATCACAAAGAGCAGCGAAATTATCGGAAAAGGCTTCATGAGTTATGTCTGATCGATTCAAACCATATTTTTTACGCAAAAAATCCGAAGGTTTTTGACGCCTTCGGATTTCTTTGTATGTGCTTATTCTGTTTATTTCTCTTCTGCTGCTTCGGTATCTTCTGCCGGTGCTTCTACGTTGTGGGAAGCCATCAGACTTACGACAATGGATTCCGGATTGGTCTTTATGGTGATATCCGGGTCAGCGGCCAGGGACAGATCTTTGACGCGGATGACATCACCGATCTTCATCTCTCCGACATCGACCATTACCTGATCGACCAGGGATGCCGGGTATGCCATGTAGGCAACCTCGTTCAGATCCTCCTGCAGAACGCCTTCTGCGATCTTTTCATGGTTTACAAGGACAATCTCTGCAACGGAATGAACTTTCTCGTTGCTGACCAGTGCCTGGAACTCGATCGAATCGATCTGTCCGGCTACCGGGTTATAATCAACATTTTTGATCAGGACATCGTATGCGGTTCCGTCGACATCCAGCATAATCTGGCTGCCTTTGTGGTCTGTCTTCAGCAGTTTCTCGACATCTCTTTTTACCATCTTAACTGGAATGGATTCTTTCATCTCTCTGCCGAATACATTGCCGACAACGTATCCTTCTCTTCTGAGTCTTTTTGCTTTTACATCCAAACTTCTCTTTTCAGCTTTTAAAGTATTCATTTACCTTTTCCTCCAAAAATCTGATTCTTAGCAGGCTTCTTATCTTGTGAAGGGTGTTAAGTTTGCTTTGCCTTGTGGCTATGAATAAGTTTCTTGGAACAGGATGTTTGGGAACATGCAAGGAAGAATTGGTTTCTTGTTGATTCCTTTTCTTTGTTCTAGTTGTAATATAATACCACGAACACAATTTGTCAACCCGGATTTTCCGATTTCACAGTTTCTTCACATTTTCAGCACGCTTCCTTATATTCCATCAGTTTCTGGCGTGCTGTGCGGTTCAGACTGCGCGGTACAGCAATCTCAATCGTCGCATAATGATCACCGTGCACGTTCGCATCTTTCATCGATACCATGCCCTTGCCGCGCAGACGGAGCTTACTGCCGGACTGTGTTCCTTCCTTGATTTTGCAGACCACATCTCCGTACAGTGTCGAGACACGCGCTTCGCCGCCAAAGACTGCCGTTGTGTATGGAATCTGAATCGTCGTGTAGATGTCCATTCCGCGCCGTTCAAAACCTTTCTTTTCTTCTACATTGACCTTCAAAAGCAGATCGCCGCGGCGGCCGTTTGATCCTGTATGGCCTTTGCCGCGCAGACGGATGCTCTTTCCGTTCTCGATACCGGCCGGGATTTTAACCAGCAGCGTATTGGTCGTTCCATCCGGGTTCCGCAGGGTAATCTGTTTTTCACAGCCCGATGCCGCTTCCTCCAGGCGGATCGAAACCTCAGCGTGCAGATCGAGATCCTCTGCCGTACCGCGGCCGGAAAATGCATCCTCAAACGGATGTCTGCTGCTTCCCGAACGCGTATACCGCTCGCTTCCGAATCCACGGCTTTTGCCATGAAACATCTGATCAAAGAAATCGCCGAACATATCGTCCGCGTTTCCTTCAAAGTGAAATTCGTGATAGCCGCCGTTGTTTCCGCTTCCGCCGAACGGGTTTCCATACGCACTGCCGTACGGATTTCCACCGCCCTGCTGGCTGTACGCGCCGGCTCCCTGGTCGAACGCCGCGAATCCGAACTGATCGTACATTTTCTTCTTTTCCGGATCGCTTAAGACAGAATACGCTTCTGTCACTTCCTTAAATTTCTTTTCCGCATCCGGGTTTCCCGCATTCGTATCGGGATGATATTTTTTCGCCAGTTTCCGGTATGCACGCTTGATTTCTTTCTCGTCTGCATTCCGGCTGACGCCTAATACTTCATAATAATCTCTTTTTGTTTCCATCATCAGGCACCTCCAGTCAAGCCTTTTCCTGATTTCCCAGGTGAACAATTCCTGGCTCTCTTTATCTGTTCTATTTGTACTATAACACGCATTTTTTACACTGTCAATTCTTTTCACGGAAGATTCAAAATTCCTATACGAATTGAAAAACCTGCCGTGCACTGTTACAATAAGAGATATACGATTCTCACGATTTTTTATGGAGGTACTTGATTGATGCATTCCATTTTCTGGTTCCGCACCCGGCAGTGGGTGTTGAGCCGCGTTCTTCATCTGACAGAGCATAAGAAACAGACACTCCTTGCAGCACCGGATGCCGTTCTGCTGCTCCCCGCGTTATTCCGGAAACGCCGGATCTCCCGGATTCTCCTGGTGACTACCCCCGGCTTTGTCCGCCGCGGAACACTGACGTCTCTGCTGGATGGCTGTAAAAAAGAAAACATTTCCGTCACCATTTTCTCCGAAATCGCCCCGGATCCGCAGATTGAGAGCGTGGAACAGGGTTTCCGTCTTTATCAGCAGATTCAGGCTCAGGCTATCCTCGCCATCGGCGGCGGATCCGTTCTCGATACAGCAAAGCTGATCGGTGCCCGCGTCTGCTGTCCGAAAAAGACGGTTCCTGCGATGCGGGGCCTCCTGAAAGTCCGTCGGAAACTTCCGCCGCTGTTTGCCGTGCCGACGACAGCCGGAACCGGTTCGGAGGCAACGGCGGCAGCTGTCATCACAGACTGTATCGACGGGAAACCATACAAATACGCCGTCAATGACCTCTGTCTGATCCCGGATACGGCAGTTCTCGATCCGCGTCTTACGATCAGCCTCCCGTCCTCTATGACCGCAGATACCGGTATGGATGCCCTGACCCATGCCATGGAAGCTTTTCTGAACCTCTTCGCCTCCCGCAGCGTGCAGAATGCATCCATCGAGGCAGTCTGCGAAAATTTCCATGCCCTGCCCGAAGCCTGGCGTGACGGCTCCCGTCTTGCCGCACGGCAGGAAATGCTTCATGCATCGTATCTGGCCGGTTTCGCTTTTACCAACAACTTTGTCGGCTACGTCCATGCCATTGCCCACGCCGTCGGTGCACTGTACCACATTCCGCACGGAAGAGCCAACGCGGTTCTGCTGCCTGCTGTTCTGCGCGAATACGGTTCCTGCATTGCGCCTAAACTTGCCGTTCTCGCCGATGCACTTTCTCTCGGCGGAGATACCGTTTCTGAAAAGGCTGAGCGGATGATTGCAGCTATCGAGGCTATGCGCGATTCGTTTGACATTCCATCCACTCTGCCGCACCTTTCGCCGAATGATTACACAGAAATAGCACGCCGTGCTTTAAAAGAAGCAAATCCCACCTACCCTGTTCCGCAGATCTGGGATTCTGAAAAAATCTTTTCTGTGCTCCGCCGTGTACAATCCTAAAGCCGCTGTTTTCTCGAATTTAAATTTGACAGAACGCAAAAAACATGGTAATTTATTAGAGATATCGCATAGAGGAGTGAATAAAATGAATAAAAGAACCATGAAAAAAATGGCCAAAGCGAAACAGCAGGCTGCAGAAGCTGCAAAAACAGCGGAAACCGTTGTAAAGACAGCGGCACCGGCAAAAGAAGTAAAACCAACGACTGAAAAAACCTTACATACAGAAGCAGCAGAAGGAAAAGCAGAAGCTGCAAAAGAGCCGAAAAAAGCAACCAAAAAAGAAACCGTTAAAAAAACAGTAAAAAAGGAGACCACGGAAACCATGGCAGAAGCAACCAAAACCCCACGTAAAATGACAAAAGTATCTGATACCGTTCTTGAGATCTTCGAGACAAAAGTATCTATGAAAGACCTCGAAGCAGTCATCAAAAAAGAAGTAAAAGCAAACGGATTAAAAGGCGAGATCAAAATCTACCTGAACGCAGAGCAGAGAGCCGCTTACTACACCGTAGACGGACAGGGATCTGACGATTTCAAAGTAGATCTGACCACTCTTGCTGAATAATTTTTCTGTCAGCTGATCTATCAGAACAGACCAAAAGCGGCATGTCCGAAACAAAGTCTTCCGGATTTTGTTTCGGGCATGTTTTTTGCTGTCTGTTCCCAAACCTAAAAAACGACAAGGTATTTTTCTATGAAAACTGTAAACCATCTCGGAACCGACCCGATCGGAAAACTGGTTCCCCGTATTGCTTTTCCGAGCATGCTGGCACAGTTCGTGAGTGTTCTGTACAGCATTGTAGACCGTATGTACATCGGCCACATTGCCTCTGTCGGTGATCTGGTGCTCGCGGGTGTCGGCGTCTGCGGTCCCATTCTCACCATGATCGGCGCGTTCTCCTCCCTCATCGGGGTCGGCGGCGCACCGCTGCTCGGCATCCGGCTCGGAGAGAAAAATGAAAAAGAGGCATCCCGCATCCTGGCTAATGCGTTTCTGATGCTTGTTTCCCTGTCCCTCGTTCTGACAGCCGCGGCGCTTTTTTTAACCCGCCCGATGCTGATGGCATTCGGAGCCAGCACCGTTACGTATCCTTACGCCAGAGCCTATTTTATGATCTACGTTTCCGGCTCTGTGTTTGCGCTTTTATCGACCGGCCTGAACCAGTTTGTGATCTGCCAGGGCTTTGCCAGTGAGGGAATGAAATCTGTTCTGCTAGGCGCCGTCCTGAATCTGCTGCTGGACCCTGTGTTTATCTTCGTTCTGCATCTCGGCGTGCGCGGCGCAGCAATTGCAACCGTGCTCTCCCAGATCGCAAGCTGTCTGTATGTGCTGCATATTCTGTTCGGAAAGACGATTCCGATCCGCATCACCTTCGGCGGGTATTCATTTGCGATCATGAAACGCATTCTGACAGTCGGTTTTACTCCGTTTCTAATCATTGCCATCGACAATGTGATGATCATTGCGATGAACGCCGTCCTGCAGCAATATGCACCCGCCGGACAGGGAGACAGCTTCATCACCTGTGCAACGATCGTTCAGAGCTTTATGCTGATTATTACGATACCGCTCGGCGGAATCAGTGGCGGAACGCAGTCAATCCTCGCATACAATTATGGAGCTGGAAATTCCAGGCGTATTCTTGAGGCACAGAAAACCATCATCGCACTCTGTGCCGGATTTACGACCTTGATGTTCCTCGTCTCCAATGCCGCCGGAACACTGTTTGCGCAGCTTTTTACTTCCGATCCGCAGATCGTCTCGATGGTGGTCCGCGCGATTCATATTTCGACACTCTCAGTCATTCCGCTCGGCATTCAGTACGAGATTGTAGACGGCTTTACTGCAATGGGCTGCGTGCGCTATTCGTTTGCACTCTCCTTCTTCCGGAAATTCGTCTACTTTACCGCTCTGTTTCTTCTGCCGCGGTTCTTTGCACTGGAAAACATCTTCTACGTGGAACCTATTTCCGACCTGATCGGGCCGGTTGTCTCAATGATTGTTTACTGGACTTCGATTCAGAAGATTCTGAAACAGCGGGAAGAGGCGGTACGGCTGATGCACACAAAAAAAGCATAAAAAATCTCATATCAAAAAAGCTGTTCTTTTCCGCGGAGTTTTCAAAACTCTCACCAGAAAAGAACAGCTTTTTCTGCTTCTGTTAAAATGTCTTCGGCATCGGAACGGTTTCCTGTACTTTCAGACCGTATTTTGCTGCCAGCTGCAGTGCCTTCTGTTCCGTCTCCGGATTCCAGACGGCTTTCGGCGTATGGGCATCACAGCCGAAAACGGCGGTGTTTCCTTCTTCGCCGGCGATCTTCCAGAACTTCTCGTTCGGATACCATCTTTCTTCCATCAGACCAAGGAAATTGATCTCCAGCGGAATGTTTCTCTTTTTCACCTCACGGCAGAGTCTCCGGTATTCCCGGTCGAACACTGCTTCGTCGCCGTTGAATAAAAAGAGATCCGGGTGTGCCAGATACAGGTATTTTCCGGTATCGATGCCTGCCAGGCACTGGTCCACATACTGTTTCAGGTAGCTTCCGTCTGTTGTTCCATGGCCGCTGTAGAGAATCTTTTCGATCTCATTTCCCAGGCTGTGCTGGCCAAGCACAAAGTACTCAAACGGATAGTCCGACAAAAAATCAATCAGCTGATCCCAGAATCTCGGGAAATACTCTGTTTCGAGTCCGAGATGGATTTCAATATCCTTGTCATACTCTTTTTTCAATGCCAGCACGGTGTCTACATAGCCTTCCACCTGATCGAGCCGCATCCGCATGCCGGAATCGTAGCCGTCCGGGAACGGATAAGGCGAATGGTCGGAAAAACCGAGAATTTTAAGGCCGCCCTCAATCGCGCGCTCCACATACTCCCGCTCCGTCCCGTCCGCATGGCGGCACCGCCATGTATGGGTATGATAATTTGCAATCATGATCTGTAACCTTCTTTATTTTGTATCTTATTCTGCTGCTTCTTTGGAGATATCCGTTCCAAAATATTTTTCCGAAAGTTCTGTCAGTGTTCCTTCTTCTGCGAGCTCGCCAAGTGCTTTGTTGACTGCCTCAAGCAGCGCCTTGGTCTCATCGCCTTTTTTCATCGGAATACCGACTTTTGTGGATTCCGGATCGAGACATGCAATTTTGATCTCTGCATCCGGGTGTGCTTTCATATAATCGTAATACGTTACCTCTGCGTTCAGAGTTGCATCGATACGGCCGCTTAAGAGAAGCTCGAAAGTCTGCTCCAGATCGTCAACACCGGTAACGGCTGCGCCATATTTCTCGGCAACTTCTGCATACGTACTGGAAATGGTGTTCGCGGTGCTCTTTCCGTCGAGATCCTCCATGGACTGGATTTCATCGTTAGCAGAGTTTACGATAACAGCGGTGCGGTTGTATGCGTATGGATCGGAAAAGCTGTATTTCTCAGCGCGCTCCTCTGTGATATCTACGCCGTTTACCATGATATCGTACCGGCCGGAATCGATTCCTGCAAGAAGGCCGTCCCACTCACCCTCTACAAAGGTTGCTTTCACGCCGAGTTTCTCTGCGATCTGCTGTGCCACTTCTACGTCATAGCCGACCAGGTTGTCGTCCTCATCGTGATACGTCCACGGTGCCCAGGTTCCTTCCATTGCCACAACGATCTCACCCTTGCTCTGGATCTGCTCTAAAAGATCCCCAGACGCACTTGCAGAAGATGCTGATGAAGAGGAAGAAGCACTGCTGTTATCTGCCGTGCTGTTTCCGCATCCGGTCAGTAAAAAGGATGATGTCAGGATACCTGCCAGAAATACTGCTGCCATTTTCTTTTTCATAATATTCGCCACTCCTTTTTTGTTTTGTTCTGGAAGAAGCTGCCTTTGCTTCTTCTGTTTTCTTTATTGCAAACTGTCCGGATTCCGTGCTCCGGGCAGGATTTGCCGCTTTGCGGGATACCTTACTCGTAATGCTGTTCAATATTCTGCAAAAATGTTCTCGTCCGCTCTTCCCGCGGATTTGCGAAAAATTCCTTCGACGGACCTTCCTCAACGACAACGCCGTTTTCCATAAAGACAACTTTGTTCGAAACGTTTCTTGCAAAGCCCATCTCATGCGTGACAACGAGCATTGTCATTCCCTCTTTGGCAAGCTGGCGCATAACACCAAGCACCTCGCCGGTCAGCTCCGGGTCGAGTGCTGAGGTCGGCTCATCAAAATAGATAATTTCCGGATCGGTTGCCAGTGCACGGGCGATTGCCACCCTCTGCTGCTGTCCGCCGGAAAGCTGATGCGGATAGTAGTCCGCACGGTCCAGCATGCCTACTTTTTCAAGCGCTGCACGCGCTTTTTCCTCCGCCCTGGTTTTTGGCATTTTTCTGCCGATGATCAGGCCCTCGGTTACGTTATGAAGGGCTGTTTTGTTCAGGAACAGGTTATAGTTCTGAAATACAAATGCGGTTTTCTGACGGATCGCCGCAATATCTTTTTTGCTGATGTTGTGGAACGGATATTCTTTCCCGTCAAAAATCAGGCTGCCGCCGTCCGCATGCTCCAGAAAGTTGACACAGCGCAGCATCGTCGTTTTTCCCGAACCGCTCGGGCCGAGGATTGCGACAACATCGCCCTGGTTTACTTTTAAATCTACACCTTTTAACACTTCCAGGCTGCCGAACGCTTTCTTTAATCCTTTGATTTCCAGCATGGCTTATTCCCCTTTTTTCTGATATGTACTCAGTTTCTTCTCTCCGATTCCCTGCAGCTTCGTGAGCACGGTGGAGAACAGCAGGTAGATCAGTCCTACTTCAATATACAGTGCCAGCGGCTCATGGGTGCGCGCTACAATCCGCTGCGTTACCATAAACATCTCCGTTACGGTGATATTTGCGGCAAGGGAAGTATCCTTTACCATGGCGATCAGAGAGTTGGAAAGCGGCGGGAACGCGGTGCGCATCGCCTGCGGAAGGATAATTCTCCGCATGATCTGCAGATACGACATGCCGACACAGTAGCCGGCTTCAAGCTGGCCTGCCGGAACGGCTTCCAGGGCCGCACGCATCGTCTCGGCACTGTAGGCGCCCTCATTCAGGGAAAAGACGAGAACTGCCGCCGGAAACGGATCGATCAGAATACCGGCGCGCGGAAGTCCGTAAAACACAACGAAAAGCTGGACCAGAAGCGGGGTTCCGCGGAAAATCCAGATATAGAAACGTGCAATCTGACGAAGGCCTTTGATGTTTGCAAACTGTACCATAGCCATTGCCGTCGCAATTACAAGTGCAATGGAAAACGAGATTACAGTAAGCGGAATCGTCACCTTAAGGCCCGGCAGAAAGATTTTCCAGAAAGAATCCAGAAGAATATTCCATAATCTTTCGCTCATTTCGATATATCCCCCTTTTTTTACATTTTCCTAGATAGGATAACACTTCAAGTCCGCTTCAAGTCAAGTGTTTTTTCATATACCCCTCCCCCGCATGCAAGAATCCCCGGGAAACACGTTTTTCAACGGCCCCGGGGACACTTATTTATGGTTGGTTTTAAGAGGAAGGATCTTGTCTTTTTTTATGGTATTATGTTATTTACTGCTTAGTCCTGTGTCACATTAAATGCTCTTGCACCAGGGTATACAGCGGCCGTTCCAAGTTCTTCTTCGATTCGGAGAAGCTGGTTGTATTTTGCAACACGCTCGGTACGGCTCGGTGCACCGGTCTTGATCTGGCAGGTGTTCAGGGCAACAGCCAGGTCTGCGATGGTGGTATCCTCGGTCTCACCGGAACGGTGGGAGGAAATTGCGGTGTAGCCTGCTTTGTGAGCCATTTTGATTGCCTCAAGGGTCTCAGATACAGAACCGATCTGGTTCAGTTTGATCAGGATGGAATTTCCGCAGCCAAGGGAGATACCTTTTGCCAGACGCTCAGTATTGGTTACAAACAGGTCGTCACCGACAAGCTGTACTTTTCCGCCAAGCTCTGCGGTCAGCTCTTTCCAGCCTTCCCAGTCTTCTTCATCCAGAGCATCCTCGATGGAGATGATCGGATATTTCTCTACCAGTGCTTTCCAGTGAGCGATCAGCTCTTTGGAAGTAAATACAGTGCCGGCTTTCGGCAGTTTGTATTCACCCTTGGTTCCTGTCTTCCACTCGGAGGAAGCAGCATCCATCGCGATCTTGAAGTCTCTGCCTGGCTCGTAGCCTGCTTTTTTCACTGCCTCAAGAATGGTCTCGATGGCTTCTTCATCGGATTTCAGAGCCGGTGCAAAACCGCCTTCATCTCCAACCGATGTTGCCAGTCCGCGCTCTTTTAAGATGGCAGCCAGTGCATGGAAGACCTCAGCGCACCATCTTAAGCACTCTTTGAAAGAAGATGCTCCAACCGGCATGATCATGAACTCCTGTACATCCAGGCCGGAAGAAAGTGCGTGGCATCCGCCGTTGATGATGTTCATCATCGGAACCGGCAGACGATTTCCGGAAACGCCGCCGAAGAAGCGGTACAGCGGAATCTCAAGTGCGTTTGCTGCTGCTCTTGCGCAGGCAATGGATACAGCCAGAATGGCGTTTGCACCCAGGCGGGATTTATCCTTTGTTCCGTCCGCATCGATCATAGCTTTATCTACAGCGTAGGTATCGGATGCATCCATACCTTTTAAGGTATCGTTGATGACGGTGTTGATGTTTTCTACTGCTTTCTGCACACCTTTTCCAAGGTATCTTGCTTTATCTCCATCTCGTAATTCCAGTGCCTCAAACTCACCGGTAGATGCGCCGCTTGGTGCCATGCCGCGTCCTACAACGCCTCCTGCAAGAACAACCTCAGCTTCTACGGTTGGGTTTCCTCTGGAATCCAGAATTTCTCTTCCTTTTACTTCCTCAATTTTCAGGCTCTTCACTTTTCGTGTGCTCCTTTCTCGTTTGTTTCTGGAGTTTCCCGCCTGCGAAGTGTCCAGGATCCGCAGACGGAAGATAACAATGATTGATTCGCTTTGGTTAGTCTTTACTAACTATAATTCATTATAACTAATTTATTAAAAATTGCAAGTGGGTAAAATGATACTTTTTCTCAGAAATGCAAAAAGTTTTTCAATTCCGAACGCAGATTGTGCTCCGTCAAAATTTCGTTATAAAATCCTCTACTCTCCATAGCCCATTCTCCTTCTGATTGTGGATACACTTTCGATCAGTGCATCAATCTCTTCCGGTGTATTATAAAACATCATATCGTAAACGAAACGATGCCCGTGTGGTTGGCCGGATCTTTGGAACCGAGGATATGAACGTACGGCAGCGCGCCGAGTCCTTCCATAGCACGTTGCGTCAGTTCCAGCTCTTTTTTCTGGATATAATCAAATCCTTTTTCCTGCAGATACCGGATCGCTGCGGCCAGCCCCACCGCACCGGCTGCATTTACCGTTCCCGCCTCAAATTTCTGCGGAACCGGTGCAAAAACGGCTCCGTCGCGGTGAACGGAATCGATCATCTCGCCTCCGGTTAAAAACGGCGGCATTTTTTCCAGCAGTTCCCGTTTTCCATACAGACAGCCGATTCCCATCGGACCCATCAGCTTATGGCCGGAAAAGGCGAGAAAATCTGCATCCAGCGCCTGTACGTCGACCGGCATATGCGGAACGCTCTGGGCGCCGTCCACAACGACAACGGTTCCCACGCGGTGCGCCATCTCCGTGATTTTCTGGAGCGGATTCACGCAGCCGAGCACATTCGATACCTGCGCAACAGCCACAAGACGTGTTCTCTCATTAATGCCCTTTTGGAGCTCCTCATCGGTCAGCTCGCCCTCACTGGTACATTCCAGATAATGGATTTTCGCCTCCGATTGTAGACCTTTTCTCCGAGTATTTCAATCGGATTTATATGTTTGAAAAATTTTATCAAAAAACGCGCCTGTCGTGCGGAAAAAAATCCGGCGACAGGCGCGTTTTCTATCAACATCGTTTCAGCCGATTCCGCCCAGCACGATTCCGAGAATCAGAACCAGCACACAGATCGGCACGTAGATATATTTGCAGATCGGATAATACAGATCCGTGAATTTGCTGCTTCTTCCCTTGTCTACCTGGGACTGCACATACTTCTTTCCGCAGATCCAGAAGAACATGACTCCGGCAAGGCCGGCGCCGAGCGGGCAAATGTAGATCGACAGAACATCCATCCACTGGGATACAATGCCCTGGATCAGAAGAGATACGACCACACCGATAACCCCAATCACACCGCAGGCTGCTACTCTTCCGAGATGAAATTTTTCCTGTACCGTTGCAATCGGTGCTTCGTACAGGTTAATCAGAGAGGTAAGGCCGGCAAAAAAGACAGCGACAAAGAAAACGATTGCGATCAGCGCGCCACCCGGCATAGACTTTATCAAATTCGGAAGGAAAATGAACAGAAGTCCAGGTCCTCCTGTATTTAACTGTGCTCCCGTAGTTGCCATCGCCGGGATAATAACCAGCGCAGCAAGCATAGCAGCGAGCGTATCAAAAAATGCTACTCTTCCGGCGGCGGCCGGAATATTTTCTCCATCTGACAAATAGGAACCATAGATCAGTGTTCCGTTTCCGGCTACAGACAGGGAAAAGAATGCCTGACCAAGTGCAAAAATCCAGGTCTTCGGATCTGCAAGTGCTTTTGGTTCCACACGGAAAATATAACGGTATCCATCCGCTGCACCGGGCTGAAAGGCAACATAGATACCAAGTGCAACAAACAGGAGAAAGAAAACAGGCATCAGCACCTTATTGACCTTCTCAATTCCCTTACCAACACCAAATGCCAGAATGACCATCGCAACCACAAGAGCTACGATCTGCCAGAAATTGTTTCCAAACGCAGATGCCATGGATTCAAACGCTCCGGCAAAATCCTCTACGCTCACAGCTGACAGTGTCTTTCCAGTAAAGGTTCCGATCATGTACCTGAAAATCCACCCCATGACAACCGTATAACCGATCGCCATTGCCAGGGAACCCAGCACCGGAATCAGACCAAGCGCCTCTCCGGCTTTTCGTTTTCCTTTCGTTTCACATGCAAAACCGAACGCATCAACCGGACCGGATCTTGTGGCACGGCCAAAACTCATCTCCCCGCTCACACCGGTAAAGCCGATCAGTGCAACGAACAGGAAATACGGAATCAGAAAGGAACCTCCTCCGTACAAGGAAACCCGGGTAGGGAACATCCAGATGTTGCCCATTCCAACTGCAGAACCGATGCAGGCCAGGATAAATCCCCACCGACTGTTAAATGACTCTCTCTTTTTCATACTGCTCTCCCTTTTTCTTACTTTTTCTGAAGATATCATGGCCAAAGTACCTTTTGACTCCAACATCTTCTGAATATTTTAGCATAAGCTATTGGGAAAAGCTATAGCATTTCTCATCTTCCTGCAACTTCACTTTATATTTTATACTTTTTCCGCCTTGCTGCTGCCATTCCCGCGGAGAACATCCGCAGTGGCGTTTGAAATAGCGGCTGAAATGAGACAGATTGGAAAAACCGCAGATTTCCGCGGTCTGTCCGATGGAAAGTGCCTGATTTGTCAAAAGATTTTTCGCCTTGTCGAGCCGTACTTCAATCAGATCGCTGTGCGGGGTGCTGCTGAAAAACTGTTTGTAATAAGAATAAAACTGACTTTTTTCCATATTGGCCATCTGGCAAAGCTTTTCTGTCGTCCAGTCTTTCTCATAATGGCTCAACATCTTAAGGCGCAGCTCCTGGAATTCCTGATACAGTCCGGCCGGCTCCTCTGCCGCTTTCTGGTACAGCCGCATACCGCGCGATGCCGTAATCATCATCTGACGAACCAGTGCTTCCTCATATTCCACTGCGTATGGATCTTTCACAATGTATTCCCTCTGCAAAAGGCGAATCAGCTCATCAATTGCTTCCGTGTTCTGTGGATAAAAAACAGCATTCTGCGGAATTCCATACGTTTCACCCAGATTCTCACCGCACCAGAAATGGACATAGCTGTTGCGAAACTTCTGAACAGCCTGATAATGCTGCTCGTGATCCGGCGTGTAAAAAAGGCAGGCATTTTCCTGTGCAATGAAAAACGCAGTTCTGTCATACACCTTCATCGGCGTTTTAAACAGTAGAAACAGATAGTCCCCGCTGCCCTCCGGCCGATATATCGTCTCATAATCGGCGTTGGATCTATTATATTCACAAATATGAACTGAAAATTCCATTCTTCTCGTTTCCCCTTTTCTTTTCTTCTCCCTATTTTACCGCAAAACCGGAAAAAAAGTCAAATTTGCCGGACAAAAATCTCTGGTTTTTTTTCTATCTTCCTGCTAAAATTGAAACTATCCAAAGCGAAAGCGAAACGGTGGAATAAAATCATAGACACGCCGGTGATCCTTTGTTTTTCTGGATCGTGTCTGAAAACGAACATTTCTTTTAACAGGAGGATTTTTAAGTATGAAAAAAGCAGAGATTATCATTGACAAATATTTTCTTACCGGAAAAGTTGACAAACGAATCTTCGGTTCCTTTATCGAGCACCTGGGACGCGCCGTTTACGAGGGCATCTATCAGGAAGGAAGTGTTCTCTCCGACGAGCAGGGCTTCCGAAAAGATACCCTGGATCTTGTCAAAGAGCTTCAAGTACCGATCGTCCGTTACCCGGGCGGAAACTTTGTCTCCGGTTTTCACTGGGAAGACAGCGTAGGCCCGAAAGACAAACGGCCTGCAAAACCAGATCTTGCCTGGGGCGTGATTGAGACAAACGAATTCGGTCTGAATGAGTTTGCTGACTGGTCGAAAAAAGCCGGCAGTGACATTATGATGGCCGTCAATCTCGGAACCCGCGGACCGGAAGACGCAAAAAATGTGCTGGAGTACTGCAACTTCAAAGGCGGCACCTACTACAGTGATCTGAGAAAATCCCACGGTTACAAAGATCCACACAACATCAAACTCTGGTGCCTCGGCAACGAGATGGACGGACCGTGGCAGATGGGACATAAGACCGCTTCTGAGTACGGACGTATTGCAGCAGAGACTTCCCGTCTAATGAAATTCATGGATCCGACGATTGAAACTGTTGCCTGCGGAAGCTCCAATCTTACGATGCCAACCTTCGGTTCCTGGGAATATACGGTTCTGGACGAATGCTATGATGAGGTGGATTACCTTTCTTTACACCAGTACTACGGAAATTATGCAAATGATACTGTCGATTTCCTGGCAAGCTCCAAGGGCATGGATGATTTCATCTCCGGTGTAGTTGCGATCTGTGATGCAGTCAAAGCGAAAAAACACGGCAAAAAGCAGATTAACCTTTCCTTCGATGAGTGGAACGTATGGTATCACAGCAATGAGCAGGATCAGAAGCTGGAGAAATGGGTACGCGCACCGCATCAGCTTGAGGATGTTTACAACTTTGAGGATGCACTTCTCGTCGGAAGCATGCTGATCACACTCCTGCGCCACGCCGACCGTGTCAAAATCGCCTGCCTCGCACAGCTTGTCAACGTTATCGCTCCGATCATGACATCCGATACCGGTGCATGGCGTCAGACGATCTTCTATCCATACATGCATGCAAGCGTACACGGCCGCGGAACCGTCTTAAATACACAGGTTTTGACACCGGTTTACGAGAGCAAAACGTACGGCGAAGCTCCGTATCTCGATTCTGTCTGCATCTGGGATGAGGAAAACGATGCACTGACCATTTTTGCAGTCAACAAGAGTCTGGATGAGGATATGGAGGTTTCCTGCGATCTGCGTCAGTTCGAAGGATGCCGTCTGGCTGAGCACATCGTGCTGACAAACGACGATATGAAAGCGGTCAACACCGAAGCAGATCCGAACCACGTTACTCCGACCCATTCCGATGCCACCAAACTGGAGAATGGAAAAATGCACACCGTTCTTGGAAAACACAGCTGGAATGTGATCCGTCTTACAAAATAATGGAACCGTATAAGGTATGGCCTGAAAAACAGAACATCTGAATTTTTCATCCAAACATATGCATAAAGGAGTTTTATTTTATGGCACAGGCATATTTATTTGTTCATTTTCGGGAAAAAACAACACCGGACGGCGAACAGGTTTATTTCGGCATCAGCCGCGATGGTTTCCACTGGGAAGCTGTCAACGACGGCGTTCCGGGTGCCGACCAGGGATATGTGCCGTTTGTTGCAGACAGCCTTGCTTCCGGAAAATTTGTTCGTTCTGATGCTTCCTTCTCGTTCCCATACGGCTACAAGCATGGAACGATTCTTCCGATTACAGAGGAGGATTACGAGCGGATCAAAAACCATGACTGGTCAGATCACGGATATCAGTAAAATCGCTGTCCGCCTGATGGGATTTTCATACAAAAAGAACTGCGGCAGGCTTCCTTTTGGGGAAGTTCCTGCCGCAGTTCTTTTTCGCTTTTCTTTTCCGACAAAACCCATCCGCTTCCTTTTTGTTCTGGCGGACAGTACCTTTTCTGCAGATTGGTAAATGTATCGTTTTGATGGTGTCTGAATTTTTCTTTATCTCTGTGCCTGTGCAGCGGTTCTTGCATGGAACATGCGGAAGACGCCGGTCTGCTCGATCAACTTCGTCAGGCTATAGAAAATGATGGAATCGATCGGCCACATAATCAGGTTCTTTAAGGCACGTGCCGGAAGAAGCACCATGATTCCTTTTCCATACAGCATGCTGATCCACAGGGTGTTCAGCAGTACGTTGACAGTCAGCATAACGATGAACTTGGCTGCAAGCACACGTTTGATGGTCAGTTTTTTGCGATAGTAGAAGCATCCATACATAAAAGATGCCAGCATCGCATTAAAGGTGAATCCGAAGAAGAACGGGCCGCTCGGTTTCAGGAAGTATTTTACGACATCAAGAATGCCGGAGAAAAGACATCCTGTCACTGGTCCGAACAGGTAATCGACAAGGCGGTTCGGGATTCCAGAAAATCCGATGCGGACATAAGGTCCGATATCAATCGATGCTACCTGGTTCAGAATCATCGCCAGCGCTGCGAACATGGCACAGGCTGCGAGGGTTGTGACTGCTT